>WNGK01001062.1_pt1 | contig 36304 bp, 38 predicted proteins | sample 5400601 | NCBI WGS metagenome assembly WNGK01 (sample SAMN13153376, study PRJNA577476) | soil metagenome | isolation source: 60 cm soil or saprolite under Garry oak tree replicate 1 | place: USA:California | collected 2016-06-15 | reverse complement strand
ACTCGAACAGTTGGTACAATGGCTAGTACAGGTCGAGAAGGGATTTCGTGGCACCCTGGATTTTGCCTATGCGCTCTTGCTGCTCTGCGAGGAAGCGACGTTATTGCGCTATAGCAGCGATCATTTTGCTATCAACTGGTACCGCTCTGGCTTCTCGATCATCGAGCAAGGCGAACAGGCCAACAGCCTCTACCTGGTCCTGTCAGGGACGGCAGACGTCATTCGCGAGGCAGCCGATGGAACGCTGCAGTTTCGTGCACGATTGGAGCCTGGAGACTTCTTCGGGGAAGAGGGATTGGCTCATAAGAAGCCCCGCAATGCGCACGTGGTGGCAGCCGAGAATGTGACCTGCCTGGTCTTCTCCCCGAGCGCACGCGGCAATTGCCGCGCATCGTTCGCAGTATGCTCTCGAAGCCGATATATTGCCACTGCCGATCCTGCAGGAACTGATGGGGCGGGAATATTTTGTACGCGTCCATCCCGCCCCGAAGATCGAAACCGAGTTACTCCCATCGCTCGCCGCTGCTTCCGAGCTCCAACACTCGTGAAAACGGAAGGAAAAATCGCATGAGTTCCGGTCCTTACGTCCATGAGAAACTGGCTCAACTGCAAGTGAGCTTGTCCCGCTTTCGTAGCGTAGTGAAATCTTAGAATATACTTGTACTGGCTACTTGGGACGTCCATTGCTCGAACGGAAGAAAATGGGAGTGAATGAATAGCGGGAAGAGATTTCTCCTTAGGTAGGATGCTAATCTAGCTTGTTTCCAGTGGCAGCCTTATTGAGCAAGAAGCGCGACTTCATAGCCAGCATGGTCCCCGTCGGTGCGTGCCACACAGCCCTCTTGATTGAGAGCAAGGGAAGAGGCAAAAGACATACCCAAGACCCGAGAGGAGTCTTGGGCATGATCGCGGAACCGACCGGAACCGACGGGCGTCTGATTATCTCCAAGACTACCAGCGTGACAGGCAGACTCGATCATCCAGTTCATCTTTCCAACGCAAGGCTGTTTGCTTGTTCTGCTCTGGCGATCGGCCTTCACACCCCTCTCGAAAGACACAAGCGGCTACCCGCCAACTTCAGCTCTGCTCCTCCTCTGCGTCAGCAAACTCCTCGTCCTCAAACTCCTCACCCTCATCAAAGTCAGGCTCAATCAGGGGGTAATCAGCCCCATACGCGAAGTCGAAGCGATCAGCATCCCGGAAGTAGCCATAGACCGCCGACACATCACGTTCACCCTCGACTTCCGCCTCATCGGTCACCTCAGCATAATCGAGCAAGACATTCACCACAAAGGCCCTATCAGGAAAGACGCCCGCTGTTGGCGTCACCCACTCGACCGGGTCAACTTCTACAATCTCTCTCACCTGGGCGATAGCACCGGTGGGTTCCTCACCCAAAGCCCAATCCATCGCCAACCTTACAAGCTCATCCATAATTTCTTCCTCGGTCATAGCGCCTCCTTTCCGTCAACCTACATGCTTTCCTGGAGGAAGCCAGGCTCACAGCTTGTCGTTCCAAACTGCCAGCAGATAGTACTCCTCAAGATGAAATGTGTCAGCCATTCAGGGCCTGCTAGCGTTCCTGAAGCTTCGGCCGCACTGCTATTGTAGCATGTCGGTAGACCGGTCCCGAGGTGAGACAGCTTTTCGTTGTCCACCAGTAGAGGTGGTACCTCGTGTGGCGAGGGGAGCCACTGTGAGGGCATCAGGTAATGTACTCGCCAGGGCATCGACAGCAACCGTTTTGAAAGGCAGGAAGAAGCATATAGCGTGGCGGCGCGCCACTATGGAGATGCGCTTCTCGCTGAAGTAGCTATCGCTCTTCTGTTGTCTTCTCTGTACGGCCTTCAGGTCCTGCTGTGCTCTCACGAGGGCGAGATGAACGGAGGCGCCAGCCAGGTAGCCCAGAACTCGAAGGCATCATCGGCTTTCTTCTGCCTGTGGCCTGCTGGAGAAAGGAGATGTGACCCTGTTCCGGCCTGCACAGCGCTTTGTAGCGCAAATGGACGGTCAAGCCGCGCATGAAATCGTAGCCGTCGCTCGCTACCGATGGCGGACCCCCCCACGCCTCCTCGGAGGCCTGGAGAGCCAAGGCCTCACTCGCCAGGGCAATCACGCTGTGGTAAAACTGTTCAATGGAGAGGATGCCGAGGGTAGTGCGCAGCGTCTGGGCGTCTGGAACCATCCAGGAGGCACCTGCCCCATCAGGCTCCGCCTGCTCGAGCTCCTCGAATGAGCCGTAGATCTTTTTCGTCTCGTCCGACTGGATGCGGTAGCCGAGCGCAGAGCGGCACTCGTCGCCCCAGTCCAGGAAGTGCTCATCGATACTATCAAGCCACTGGGCAAGTGTCTCCATGAGCACGATATCTGGCAGAGCAAGCAATGCCTCTCGTACCTGCCCGGTCAGGTGCTTCGTTTGTCCTTTCATCATCGGCCACTCCTTCTTGACAAAACAATGTACGTCGTCTCATTAAGGGCGTGTATGATGCTGCTACCCCCTGGTAGCAGCGCATGCAAACGCGTTTACTACCCTGGACGCTCTCCGTGGATTCTCCTACTTACATGCCGGCCGTCAAGCAAAGCTCCCTCTGCAACGGGGGACCGCGCTGATCTGCCGTGTGGTCATCGCACTCGCCCATTGTCCCAGCTGACGGTTCAGGAGCTTTCATCAGGGGGCATGCTCGCTTGCCACAAGTTCGATGAAAAGTCCTTGATCGCGCTCCAGACGGAGCCGCTACTGGCCTCAAAGATCCCGTTGTGGCTGCATCCCCCGATGGGGAGGAATGTCACCGGATTGCGAGGCCTTGCTGCTTGTGCCAGGCGCCCGGCCATGGCAAAGGGCACCAGTTCGTCCTCGGTCCCATGTCCGATGAAGATGGGGCAAGTTACCTGGCGGATCTTGCTCACATTGTCGAAGCGCTCCCTGATGAAGAGGCGCACGACCGCCCTGGGAACCCATGGGAGCATGGCATGAGCTTGCTCAGGGAGATTCGTGAATGCACCGAGAACGATCAAACCGGCCACCTGCCTGCGGGCGGCGAGGTCGATGGCCACGGCGGCCCCCAGTGACCAGCCAGCGACAACGATCTGGGCGGGATGGGCGTGTAGGGTCTCGGTGAGGTAGTGGTAGGCTGCGTCCGCCGCCTCGTAGCATCCAGACTCGCTCGCCCAGCCGCTACTCATCCCGTATCCCGGATACTCAGGGATCAGGACGGTGTATCCCAGCTGCCGGAACTGCGCAAACTCGTAGCCGCAGGTCTCCAGGCACATGCCGTTGCCGTAAAAGTACATCAGGTACCTCATCCCAGGTACCGGAGGGGAGGGTTTTACAGCGGATGGCTGACCAGCGCCCAACAGGAGTCCAACCTGGTAACCACTGCTGGTCGTGCAGGAAAGGATGGTCGAGCCCTTGTAGGCCCGCACCAGGGCACCTTCTGTCGTCTTTCCCCGGCTTCCAGGGAAGATCAAGGCGGTCTTCAGCTGCGAAAATGATGATCTTCGGTTTTTCAATCCCATAGTCCTATGAGAGACTGCTAAGAAAGTTTGTGATCGCGACGTTCACCGCCGTCGGTTCCTCGACGGTCGAGGTATGACCGGCGCGAGGGATGATCTCCAGGCGCGAGCCAGCGATATGCTCGTGCAGGCGCTGGGAGTGGACCGGCGGAACAGCGACATCCTCCTCTCCGACAAGTATCAGAGTCGGAACCCGAATCCTGTCGATCTCGCTAGCTATTCCCTTGCGAGTGATGACGCCAGTGGTGGCCCGTGTGATACCAAGTCGATGGTTTCCGCTCATACGATGTCGCCACTCGCGGCGCTCAAGAGCGCGCGCCGGGTCGGTGAGAAAGGTCCGCCCGAACATGACGGGCATCACCCGGTCAACCACCAGGCCCAGTCCAAACCAGCGGGCCACGAACGTAAGTTGCCGGTACTTTGCAACATTCTCGCTCGGCTCTGGATCAGCGGAAGTCTCCAGCAGGATCAACGACCGGAGAAGCTCGGGGCGCCTGGCGGCGAGACGTAAGCCAATAAAGCCTCCCATCGAAAGGCCGAGAAAGTGGCAGGGCGCGCAGCCGAGTTGTTCGATGAGCGCTACCGCATCCTCGTAGAGGGTCTCCATGTCGTAGCCGCTGCGTGTCACCTCACTGTGACCCTGGCCACGGAAGTCGAAGGCCACGCAGCGGTAGCGGTCCTTGAGCAGGGCGACCTGGGCATCGAACATGCGGCAACTCCACAACAAGCCATGCGCAAAGACGATGGTTTCAGGACCGGTGCCATGCTCCTCGTAATAGAGCGCCGCCCCATTCACACGGATAATAGGCATGCTGACTTCTCCTTCACGCACAACACGAATAAAGCTGTAGGGAGGTCATGGATCAATCAGGACACCCGGATTGAGCAGCCACCTGGGATCGAGCGCACTTTTCACCGCCCTCAGCGTTGAGGCAAAGAGTTCTGGGCGCTCTTGGTCGTACCAGCGGCGATGGTCGCGCCCGACGGCGTGATGATGCGTAATCGTCCCACCCGCTTTCACCAGCGCATCGGACGCGGCGATTTTGATCGCCCAGAACTGTTCGAGCAGCGCCGACTTGTTGCCCAGGCCGCTAAAGGTAAAGTAGACGACCGGCCCACCTGGGTAGACGTGGGTCAAACGGCAACTGACCACCCCGTCCTGCCCAGTCGCCCCTCGCACCGCTCGTTCGGTTGCCTCCTTGACCGAGGTATAGAGGTAGGGGAACTGTTCCCAGGTGACAGCTGTCTCAAAGGTGTCGGCGATGATGCCGCGCGCCGTCAGCTCTTCGCGCAAGAGGGGCATGCGCAGAAAGCGCTCGCGCCACTGCCCGGCAGCTCCGCTTCGATGCGCACTCTGCTGGGTGATCGCTTCAGCGCTGTATTCCCCGCCAGAGTCCGCGCACAGTTCAAGCGCACGTTGCAACCATGCGTCTACAGGGTGATCGGCGGATTCGAATGCCAGGAGCAGGAGCGCGAGTTTCCCATCCCCCACCATATTCGTCAGTGCCTCAAGCGGATCAAGGAGGCGGCAGTTGGCCGGATACAGCCCGGCCTGCGAGATCGCGCGCACCGCCTCGGCAGCCCTGAAAAAGTCTGGAAAGCGCACCGTCTTGGCGGCACGGTAGGTGGGTCGAGGGCGCAGGCGCACCCAGGCCTGGGTGATGATCCCCAGAATACCCTCAGAGCCGAGCCACAGGCGCTGCGGGTCCGGCCCCGCACCCGACGCCGGAAAGTGGTGCCACTCCACCATACCGCGCGGCGTCGCCACTTGCAGGCCCTCGACGAGGTCATCAATGTGGGTAGAGAGGGTGGCGAAATGTCCCCCGGCCCGTGTGGCGATCCAGCCCCCCAGCGTGGAGAAAGGGAACGATTGGGGGAAGAAGCGCAGGGTGAGTCCGCTCGATTTCAGTTGCCCTTCCAGTTCAGGGCCGCGAGCGCCTGCCTGGATAAGGGCCACCTGGGACGTGGGATCAATATGCAGTACCCGGTTCATGCGCGTCATATTCACCGTGACGACTGCCGGAGAGCCCGGCGGCGGTTCCACACCGCCGACCACGCTGGTGCCTCCCCCGAAAGGGATAACGGCTGCGCCAGCCTCGCCGCACCAATCCAGGAGCGCGAGGACATCCTGCGCATGGCGCGGGTAGGCAACCACATCTGGCGGATTGGCAAAGTCGCGCGCGAAGATGCGCACCGAGTCGGGGAAGGAAGCTCCATAACTATGCAGCAAACGCTCGTAGTGTTCAGTGGTACAAATTGCCTGCAGAGGGCCTGGAACGCTCAGACGAGACGGGCGCAGTTGAATCTCCTCAGCAGTCGGTGGGAGTGCCAGGTCAAACTGGCGCACATGAAACTGTTTCGCCCACGCACCCTCCAACCACCTGATCTCGTCGGGCGTGAGGGCCTCCCCTTCATATCCCCAGCCCCAGAATTTAAGCCTCGGTTGAGCCATCATTATCTCCCCTGCTGAGGTGCTTCAAGGTACCTCCCTCCCGAAGAGCTGCCTGCCAGGCATGCACCAGCGGGACCTCTTCCAACTCCGATTTCGTCGGCACAGCGATGAACGTGGGTTGATCGCTCTGTATGGCCCCGGTGATGGCCGCGTCTAGTTGATCGGGATGGGTGATGCGCACACCGCGTATCCCAAGGGCCTCGGCGATGGCGACGGCATACATTTTGCTCGTGAAATCGACGCCCAGGTAGCGCTCGCTGTAGTACAACTTCTGGAGCATCTTGATCCATCCAAAGCTGCCGTTGTTGAACAAGATGATGGTGATGGGCAGGCGCAGGCTGGCAATGGTCGCCAGTTCCATGCCCGACATGCCGAAAGAGCCATCCCCCACCAGGCCGACGATGCGCTCGGAAGGCCTGGCGAATGCCGCGCCGACCGTCGCGGGGAGAGCATAGCCCAGCCCGCCGTGAGCGCGGGGAATGACGATGGAACGCCCGCCGCGCCTGGTGCGGAACTGGGCCGCCGTAAACGGAGTCATCGTGCCGGGGTCGGCGACGACCACCACGTCGCCCGGCGTGCGCCGCCATAGAGTGTCGATCACGCGCTGGGGCGCCAGCGGGATATCAGCGCACGCCGCTCGCTCGGCCACCTCTGACCAGAAAGGCGCGGCTCGCTCGGCCAGCGTCTGGGGCGTCCACTGGCGTGCCGGGGTGCTGATAGCGCGGCTGCTGACGATTTCCAGGAACGCCGCCAGCGATTCCTTCAGGTCGCCACAGGCGGCGAGAGACACCGGCACATTGTTCCCCAGTTCGGTTGGATCGACATCGAGTTGGAGCACGGTCACGGCTTTTCCAGGTGAGGGAATCTCACCCTTGAGGGTGACGAGCGAGTTGACCTTCGTGCCCAGGTACCAGATGCAATCGGCCTCGGCCAGCAACTGGTTGGCGTAGGGGCGCCCTCCGTTGCCGCCGATCACGCCTATGCTCCACTCGTGCGTTTCATCAATGCTGCCCTTGCCGTTGATGGTCGTGGTAACGGGAATGTGCAGGACCTCGGCGACGCGCGTAATCTCCTGCCAGGCCCCCGAAAGCACCGCTCCGCCCCCTGCGACAATCACCGGTCGCCGCGCCGTCACCAATGCATCAAGCATCCTTTCCAGCGAGGCGCGAGGGGCTTGCGTGCGATAGGAGGGATAGCGGCAGCAGGCTGACTCAGCGTATATGGCCGGGGAAGGGACCACCTCGTGCAGAACATCTTCTGGAAGGACGACATGCACTGCCCCTCCACGGCCACTGGTGGCCGCGCGAAAGGCCTTGCGCACGATATCGGGGAGCATCTGCGGGCGTTTCACCACCGCGCTCCACTTAGTGGCAGCCTCTAAAAGACGCTGCTGGTCGATAGCCGTGAGCGTTCCCTTGCCCTCGTCGGTGATCGGCACATCGGAGGTGAAGACGATCAGAGGGACCGAAGAGCCATTGGCTTCGGCCACCCCTGGCACCACGTAGGTTGCGCCGCCGCCGCTTGGGGCCTCCGTGACGCCCGGTTTGTACGCCAGGCGGGCGTAGGCATCGGCCATGAACGAGGCTCCGCGCTCGTCACGCGCCAGCACATGCGTGATCTCGCCGCGAGCTGCATAGAGCGCATCGTAGAGCGCCATCGAGGTATCGCCCGGAACCCCGAAGATGTATTCAACCCTGTACTCCTTGAGCAATTCGACGAGAACCTGGGCGGTATTCATGCTTTCTCCTCAAATTTGTTCCAGCCTGAAAGGGATACACTCATTCTAGTGGGATTATACCATGCGCCGCGCGAAGGCCCGCGTAGAGCGCTTGCCCCCGGGCAATTGGCCGTCGGATTTGCAGGTGCAGATGAGCCGATATCCCAGGTCCTGGCATGGTATGATGATGTCGGCGGGTGACGACCGCGCGGCAACGAAGTCGATCGAGGAAAGCGGATCAGGAGAACGAAGAACTATGCATGCTACTTCACGGCGCTGCGTTTTCTGTAGCGCCGAGTATCCCTTGACCCATCGGGGTCCCTGCTCGAGCTGTGCTCGGCCCGGAGAGGAGAGTGCCCTTCACGAAACCCTCGCGGTCCAGTACGATGTGGCTGCACTCAAGCATCGGTTGGACCGCGAGGAGCTGGCTCGCCGCCCTGTTGGATTGTGACGCTATCGCGAACTGCTGCCGGTAGTTGACCCTGCGTTCCGCGTCGAGCTTGGCGCGGGCGGGACACGGCTTGTTCCCCTCACGCGCATTGCTGGGATCGCCGAGGGCTGCAGGCGCTTGCTGAAGGTGGAGGGATCTAATCCAACCGGTTCGTTCAAGGACTGCCCGCTCGGCGTGGCCGCCAGTGTCGCCCTGGAGCAGGGGGCGCGCGGCCTGGCCTGCCTGACCTCCGGCAACATCGGCTCAGCCATGGCTGCTGTGGCGGCGAAGGCGGGCGTCCCCGCGCTGGTCCTGTTGCTGGGGACGGCTGGTCTGGCCGACCAGGGGACCTCCGTCAATGTCGAGAAGTATGTGCAGATCAGCGCCTACGGGGCCAGGGCCCTCACGCCCATCGGCAGCCTGGGACACCTCTACGCCCTTGCCGATCGCATTGAGGCCGAATTGGGCTGGTCGTTTCTGCATAAACAGAAGCCGGTTGTATGCCAAGCCGTTCGCTCACGCTCTTGATGTTATACGTGACTGCCGAATCCTCGCCTGCTCCCTGTTGCCGCGAGAGGCGCTCCGCCTCTGAGTAGAGCAGGTCGATGGTCACCGCACGCATGATGGGTGTCGGTCTCTCTCTCACCAACGCTGACGCTTTTTCTTGCGCCTTGGGGAACACTGTGTCTCAAGCTTCAAGGCGTGCTGAGAGGAGCCAGTGGCATGTGCTGAAGAGACAGCACTGCCTCAGAGGCTTGTTACAATAGGCACCTACTCTTGGAGAGAGCCTGCGGCGAGAACCGCCGATTTTCAACTGCTCGATACGAGCTTTTGCAATGGAACAAGAAATTTGGTATGATTGCTATCGTTCTACCGGCAGATACCGCCAAGCGCACGGTAAAAACGAAAGCAGGGTGAACCATCTACGCCTGCTGAATCCCATCGCCGGGCAGTAGAAGATATTGAACGGACTAAAGGAGACGGTCATGCCGATTGGTCAAGCGTACGCTGATATCCTCACTCCCCGCGAGCAGCAGGTGCTCGCAGAGGCATGCGACTGGCTCATCGGTCAGGCCTTCGATGAACGTGAACGCATAGAAAGACCGCAAGATGTTCTTGATACCGTAGTCGGCGGATACCTCCCCACGCGCTATGTCTATCGATACACCCCACTCTTCTTCAAAAAGTTCGCTGTGTGTATTATTACCGTCGCCTGGAAGCTGGCTCAATCAGAACATCTGCCGCTTTCCTCGTTGGCTGAGGAACTGGCAGCACGGGCAATCATCCAAGAGGCAAAAGGGCGCCTGGAGGACAGAAAGAACGCCTTTGACGAATTTATCGATAGGTATTTTGAAGATACCGATGTGGCATTTCTCTTCGATGATCGCTACGATGGTCTTGACGAGACTGAAGTCGCCAAGATGTTGGGCCTCTCTTCCCTTGTTTTTGCTGATTGGTTTCTCCCATTTTCTGATGCGCCTTCACGAGTAGTGCATCCCTACGTACTCGAAGTCTAAGAGAGGAATGGCATGTCACCGAGAGAGGACTATCAACTGAGGCGCGTTCTCCAGGCCTATCACGAAGCTGGCCATGCCGTCGTATGGCATGTCGTTGGTGGCCTGGTTGAGGAAGTCTCTATCGCCTCAAGTCGGGCCGGTTACAAGGGGTATTGCCGCTTTGGTTTTCTCCTTCCTCGAGGAGAGGACCATCCTTCGCCCGATGAGTGGCTGCAACGAGGCAGGATCGATCCCAGGACGGTCACAGCTTACTATGCCGGAATGCTCGCCATGGCCTATTATTGTGCCTCGTATGGAGGAGAGGATGAGTATCTTGAGGGTAGCGAGCGGGATGATCTGGAGAAAATTCATAGCTTGCTTCTGCGCCTGAGTTCTGAGGCACAGGAGCGTTCGGCCATACAAGAGGCATGCTGGAAAGAAGCACAGCAGATTCTCTCAGACTATTGGTTGGCTGTTCAAGCGCTAGCAGCGAAGTTATTGAAGCAGCGGACACTCGATGGAAGAGATGCTCATTCCATCATCTGGCAGACAACTGGCTACCCTGATGCAGATTGGAGATTCGGGGCTTTGAATCTCCCGTGAGAGCACGTCAAATGGACCGGGAAAAGCGCTGTCTGCTTTTTGTAACACGGCCACACAGCCAGTCTATGATATTATAGTAAGTGGAGATGCAACGTTCGTGAGCGCAGCGCAATCACGTCGGAGAGGAAGGCAGGAAACACATGTGGTATGGCAAAGAACCCGAGATGCTCACCCTTGCTCACTGTTCTTTCTGTGGCAAGAGGCAAGACCAGGTAACTCGGCTCACTCCAGGGCCAGGACACCTCTGTATTTGCAATGAATGTGTCGACTTCTGCCGGGAGGTAGTTGAACAGGGACACCCGCTCTCTCAATAGCGGGAGCGGCGAGAGTGGCAGACAGAACGTACTGAACCAACCGTGATCAGTGAGCCCATCCACACCGCTTATGAAGCGATTAGACAAACAGTGCTTGACTATATTGAAGGCATAGAAGAGGGCGATCCTACCAGGATCGAGCGCAGTATCCATCCAGATCTCAAGGCAAGGGGCTTGCTGGCAGCAGAAGAAGGCGCCCAGAGCCTGATCCTTTTGACGTTCACTGAACTCCTGGAGCTGAGGAACGCCTCTCGGCAAAAGGGGAAAATGCCGCAAGCTGCTCGAACTGACATGCTCATCTGCGATCTGGGAGACCGGATAGCAACGGTGAAGCTTACCGCGTGGTGGGGAACCGATTACCTGCACCTGGCAAAAGATCAGGAGCACTGGATGATCGTGAACCTCCTGCGAAACGTGCATGCCCAGGACAGCAACTGCCTTGATAACCAACATGGGTCTGCGTAAAGAGGAACGTCATGGAAGCACGCGACGTCAAACGCTACTTAGCTGATTTAGGAGCAGCATTGAAAAACCGAGGAGTCAAGACACCGCTTCGGCTGATGCTCATAGGCGGAGCCTACATGCTGCTTCTTGAGAATGCACCCCGTTCCACAGAGGACATTGACATTTTCTGGCTCGAAGAAGACGCGTTTGAGAGCATGCGCGAGGTTTTAAGTGCCTGTATGCTCGAAGTCGCGAGAAAGCATAGGCTGCCGCCCAACTGGTTCAACTTCCTCACCCAGGTGATCCTGATGCAGGATATCTATATCCCTGACGGCACGCTCTGGAAACGGTTTGGGCCACTCCATATCTATATCCCGCCGAGAGAATACATTCTTGTCCTCAAAATGACAGCTGGAAGACCCAAAGATCTTGATGATTGCGCTATACTCCTTCCGAAAACCGCTATTCAGACGATCGAGCAAGCACAGGAATTGCTCAATAAGTACATGCTTCCCGAAGCGCAAGAAGAACACGTCGAACAGATTGAGAAGTCGCTTGACATACTTTTCGGTGAACATAAGACAATGCCATGAAGAAAGGGGAAAACTCGCATGACACTCAGCATGTTTGAAATCATGGCCAGGACATACCAGGACAAGGAGCAAGAACCACCTCCCATGCCCGCAACCATTCAGACCATGACACGGGCTTATACTGACATTTGTCAAGGAGAAGATCCCTGGACCGCTCTGGGCAATTTTACCAACGCCTGGTACGATTATGCGAAAGGAATGAGACCCAGCCTGGTAAGTCAGCCTCTCGTCTCTCCTGACCATGACACTGCGTATACCCGCCAGTGGGCTGCTTTTTGTGCAGCCTCCGTAGAGTTTTTATGCGATTGTTATCAACTCCCATGCCCAGAATGGGTCCATGATCCACGGTATATCTTGTCGCAGCCGTGGTCTGGAAGTAACATCTTTCCAGACATCACACCACAGCGCATAAAAACGACTCCCCACCCTTTCGCCAAACGCAATATCTTCTGTGGCAGTGGCCTGTTCAAAAATAAATACGAACTGTTCGAGTGGATGCTTGAGGCAAGGCGTCAAGGCATCACCAATCCGAGAGAAATCCGCAGCTACGCCCGTCAGAAAGAAATCAGCATTCACGGGATCTAATCTCTCACAAAAAGTAGAATACAGTAGAAAATTTTCTACTGTATTCTATAAATAAACTTTACGGAACCGACGGGCATCGGCCTCGCTCTCACCAGTGCTGATCCACTTCGTTGCCCCTCATGGCAAGCTCTATCAAAGACTCCTTGCACTGGAGCAAATGCTTGGCAATATTCCCCCGATCATAAACGCGCAACGATATACAAGATCTGCTCGTAGACGCAAAACTGGATAAATTGCTGCTATTGGGAAAGCAGACTGATGATCTGAGCTATATTCTGCTGGACATCTGCCAGCGTCTTATTTGCCAGTTGCGCTTTTCCCAGTAACTCGGCCATCTCTGCGCCTCCCTGTGTATCTTGAGGGAGCTTATCTAGTGAACGATCAAGAAACGCATATGTACTCATTGAGCTTGAGTACGCTTTTTTGGCAAATTCCTGTGCTTTCTCAAGCAGTTCTAGTAGTGATAGAGAAGACCAATCAGGTTCGTCGTACACGATAGTACCTCCTTATTCAGGAACGGTTGTTCTTATTCGATCTTTGTGAAAAGTGTAGCACAGATAGCAGCTTTTTCCTAGCCCAATAAGAGGGTCGCAAGTAATTCAAAGCTGTAACGAGATGACTATGTAGAGAGCAGCCTTGCTGGGAACCCACAGCCATGCTGTCGCAAGTAATTCATTCCTTGAGCCTCATTCCACTTTTACGCGCATAGCCGCTCTCCCTTGACATAGAAGAGCCTCCTTTTGCAGAGTATGTCTACATCACCGTTGTCACACCCAAAAGGAGTCTCCCGCTATGATACCTGCATCTCACCTCTTTGACCAGTCGACGATGGCTGTTCTGCTTGAGCATGACCCTGTGGTCCAGGACTACCGCGCCTTCTTTGCGTCTCTCGATTGGTCCCTCGTCGAGCAGTGGCAGAACCAGCGTTCTGCTCGTGGACGACCAGCTCATCCCGAAAGCGCGTACCTCAAAGCCTTTCTGGTGCGCATCCGGGAAGGGCTGATCTACACCAGTCAATTGCGTTGCTTTCTCCTCAAGCATCCGCTCCTGCTGATCGAACTGGGCTTTCATCTGGAACTCGATCCTCTCGCCCCTTACGGCTTTGACGCACAGAAAACGGTCCCTTGCGCCTCTTGGCTTCGTGAGAAACTGCGCACCTTCGATCACGCCTTGTTACAAGCGCTCTTGCACGCGACGGTCGCCGCTTTGCAGCAAGAGATCCCTGGCCTGGGCGAGGTGGTCGCTTTCGATGTGAAGCATATCTACGCCTGGGTGCGCGAAAACAATCCACGCGAGTCCATCCGGGACCGCTTTTGCAAAGAGCGTCAACCCAAGGGCGACCCTGATTGCCGGGTGGGCGTCAAGCGCTCCACCAACCAGGAGCAGCCCGATGGCTCCAAGAAGGAAATCAAGGAATACCTGTGGAGCTATGGCTCCGGGGTGGCCGCTGCCACTGATCCCGTCTACGGCGATGTGGTGGTGGCCGAGAACACTCTGCCCTTCAATGAAGCCGATGTGACCTCTTACCGTCCACTCTTCCAGCGCACCGTCGTCGCTCTCAACCAGTTCCCCACCCATGTGACGGCCGATGCCGCCTTCGACTATTGGTACGTGTATGAGACGGCGGCGCGAGGGCTTGGCATCGCCGCTATTCCGCTCAACAATCATGGGCACGAAGAGGTGCCTCGCGACCCCGATGGCACGCCACGCTGCTGGGCGGGCTTGCGCATGCATCCCACCTACCAGTTCCAGCACACCAACGGCTACCGCGCCCAACGCTTTCGTTGCCCGTTGCTTTTCCCCACACGCACGGGACAGACCTGCGAGCATGCCCAATTCGCCAAAGGCAAAGACCCCAACTGGGAGGAAGGCGGGCTGATGCGCGCCATGCTGCATCGCTCCGGCCCGCTCTACCACGTCATCTACACGCAACGCATGTGCTGCGAACGCATCAACAGTCAAGCCCAGGGCCTGGGCATTGAACGGCCCAAGGTACGCAATGGCCACTCGGTCGAGAATCTCAATACCTTGATCTATCTCATTATTAATGTACGTGCTTTAGTAAAAGCAAAGTCGATCAATAAAGGACTTTTACGAATGAATTAGTTGCGACCCTCGCGTTCGGGAGGGTCGCAACTAATTCATAACTGCAATTTCGGTTGGTTACCCGTAGTATTGCTCGTTTTTGACGCGTAGCAAAACTGTCGCAAGTAATTCATTTGTCAACAGGCCTTTCCCCTTCTAGGCGAACGTCCATTTCCCTTGACAAAGAAACGACCCCTTTTGCAGAGTATTCATAGATCACATTCACTCACTCAAAAGGAGTCCCATGCTATGATACCTGCATCTCTCGTCTTTGACCAGTCGACGATGACGGCTCTCCTTGAGCATGATCCGCTGGTCCAAGATTATCGCGCCTTCTTTGCCTTGCTGGACTGGTCCCCGGTCGAGCAGTGGCAAGAGCAGCGCTCTTCACGCGGGCGACCCGCTCACCCCCAAAGCGCCTACCTCAAAGCCTTTCTGCTGCGCATCCGGGAAGGCATGAGCTACACCAGCGGGCTGCGGCGCTTCCTGCTCAAGCATCCCTTGTTGGTCATTGAACTGGGCTTTCGCCTGCACCTGGACCCAAAGCAGCCCTATGGCTTTGATGTCGAGAAGACCATCCCCTCTGAATATTGGCTGCGCGAGCAGTTGCATCGCTTCGATGATGAGTTGCTGCAAGCCCTTTTGCAGACCACGGTGGCTGCCCTCCAGCAGGAGATCCCTGGCTTCGGCGAAACGGTGGCCTTTGATGTCAAGCACATCTATGCCTGGGTGCGCGAGAACAACCCCCGCGTCTACGTCCAAGGGAAGTTTGATGTCACCTATCGCTGCAAAGGCGACCCCGATTGTCGCCTGGGCGTCAAGCGAAGCAGTAATCAAGAGCAGCCCGACGGCAGCACCAAAGAAAAAAAGGAAAGCCTCTTTGGCTACGGCTCGGGCGTGGCCGCCTGCACCGACCCCGTCTATGGTGATGCGGTGCTAGGTGAGTACACCTTGCCCTTCAATGAGGCCGATGTCACCTACTTCCGTCCGCTCGAAAGCCGCACGGTAGAGGCTACCAAGCAGCTTCCGACTCATATCACCGCCGATGCCGCCTTCGACTTCTGGTACGTCTATGAGATGGTGGCTCATGGGCCCGGCATTGCTGCCATCCCGCTGAATCTGCATGGTCACGAAGAGGTCCCACGCGACCCCGATGGCACGCCGCGTTGCTCGGCGGGCTTACGCATGTTTGCCAGCTATCAATTTCGGCACACCAACGGCTTTTTAGCCCAACGCTTTCGCTGCCCCTTGCTCTTCCCAACACGCACCGGAGAGACCTGTACGCATGCCCAATTCGCCAAAGGCAAGGGCTGCGTCAAGGATCCCAATTGGCAAGAAGGTGGCCTGATGCGTGCGTTGCTCGATCGCAATGGGCCGCTCTACCACGCCGTCTACAATCAGCGTACTGCGTGTGAACGCATCAACAGCAAGGCTCAGGCTCTGGGCATTGAACGACCCAAAGTACGCAATGGGCAATCCGTCGCCCATCTCAACACCCTCATTTATATCATTATTAATGTACGCGCTTTAGCAAAAGCAAAATCTATCAATAGAGGACTTCTATCTATGAATTAGTTGCGACCCTTGCGTTCGGGCTAATGGCTCTTCTGACACCACGATATCAACGCTGGTTGCTCCTTGCGGTGTGAGGTTTCAATCCCGCGTTCGGGCTAATGGCTCTTCTGACAGCCTGCTTGAGTGCGCTGATAGCCAGGGAAGTCTTAGTTTCAATCCCGCGTTCGGGCTAATGGCTCTTCTGACCTCGTGGGTGAGAGAGTGAGCCAGGATTGTGTCTTGGTGTTTCAATCCCGCGTTCGGGCTAATGGCTCTTCTGACACAAAAAGGCGATCCAGCGGGCCATAGAGTCTATGGCGTTTCAATCCCGCGTTCGGGCTAATGTCTCTTCTGACCGTACAGAAGTATCTCGACTCGCAACGAACAGATCAGTTTCAATCCCGCGTTCGGGCTAATGGCTCTTCTGACGTCAATCTCTCAAAGGACTGGCCAAGGAGTTGAACGGTTTCAATCCCGCGTTCGGGCTAATGGCTCTTCTGACAAAGAAAGTTTGCCGGGTTGTAGGTTAAGAAATCTTGTTTCAATCCCGCGTTCGGGCTAATGGCTCTTCTGACGCCAGATGCCTCTCTTTAGCAGGGAGGTGGCCGTATGGTTTCAATCCCGCGTTCGGGCTAATGGCTCTTCTGACCGCTGTGCCTGTATTATAGCACTACAGGCGGCGGAATGCTAGTGTTTGCGAGAGGGTCGTTTTTGAAGCTTCTTTTGGAGCAGCAATTATGGCTCATTTGGAGATACCTTCTCTTCAAGGGGCTTCTAGAGGCGTGCGAGAGGCTATGCTTAACGACTTCATCACACCTACCTCTCGCAAAAATATCATGACTAGACAATCTAAACAATAAAGATCGCGTCTTCGGTTGGGGGATTGCCGCCAACTGTCTCTACTTTCTCCAGGCAATTTGCACAGAGAGGATAGAAACGCACGCTATCCTCTGTATTCTCTATATGCTTCGCAAGCTTTGACTTGAGCAGCACCAGTTCTTTCTTGGAGAGAAAACATTCAAAGAGCGAATATTGCGTCCATGTGCCAAAGCCCGAAAGGATTTTGTGAATCTTTGTGCGCCTTCGATCATCAGGAATATCGTATGCAATGACATAACATGTCGTCTGGCCGGATGCCATCGTTTTCGTCGTCATAGCTACTGCTACCTGGTGATGAATGGCGGGTACTCGTCTATCTCGCCCGTCAAGTATTTTGCTAAGAGCCGTGCTTGCAGCTCGATGCAGCGCCGGTACTTCACTTTGTAGCCGAAGATTGGATGCGTTACCTCCTCGTTGAGCCTCTCCTCAAACCTTGTGAGGAATGTCCTGCGCGGCTCGTTTTTCAAGCGATACGCGCCTAACTCGACATAAAAGTCATCTTTGCTGAGCATCCGGTTGTTGAGCAAAGTTAATACCACAGAGTCAACGATAACAGGCCTGAATTCCTCCATCAGGTCAAGGGCCAGTGCTGGTCGCCCGTAGACGGAACTGTGCAGGTACCCAATAAACTGATCAAAACCGATCATCTGGACAGCACTGGCGACCTGGGTGGTAAGTAGAGCATAACCATAGCTCAGAAGCGCATTGACCGGGTCCGTTGGTGGCCGTTTCACTCTTCCTCCAAAAGCCCATTGCTGCTGATCGCTGAGCATGTTGCCAAGGCAATGAAAATAGGCGGCACTTCCAGCCCCCTCCATTCCTAGAATGGTTTCTACCGGAGTTCCTTCAATACCGGTATCGCCAGAAGCTAGTGTGTATGTCGTTTCTACTTCTGTGGAGAATGTGCTGAGTCGGCGAATAATACCGGCAATCTGCTCGATCTCCTGGTTGAACAGTGGATCGGCTTGCCTGCGATTAGAGCGTTGCAGCATCGTGCGCTGATTAGAAAGCTTGCCGATCACAAATCGCCGGGCCAGTTCACTGCGTTTGGACAGGTTGTTGTGTGCGCGGTGCTGTGCCATGCGCAATAACGAGTTTTTTGAAAGACCAGGTGTGAGGCGTCCCTTAAATTGACCGTAGTACCCCAAAAAGTGGATCTCAATGTTTTTCTCAAGCAGCATATGGATTGCAGAAGAAGTCATAGTCACCTCTCCCATCACAATCACATCATCCACCTTGACCAGGGGTATGCGTTTCTTAAAAGCGGGTGTGAGTACTACTCCGCCCTCGCCGCGCTTTTCAGGCACCTGCACCAGGAGACAGTCTTCCGTATCGCGCCGCACAAGGGCGCGATCTTCAGTCAGGTAGAGTGTCGGCAAAAGCATTTCCCTTTCTACCAGTCAACAGCTTTACCTCGTCAGGCAAGCACAGTGAGAGCAAGCTACAATCTCGGCAGCGAGCCGCCATTTTGCCATCAAGTGGCGGAGGCGGCGTATCAAGGGCAGCTATCTGAAAGGCCAGGTCAATGGTCGCCCGCGTCTTTGCTCGTAGCGCCTCTGTGAAATGTACCTGTACGCGCTTGCGCGAACCGAAGTAGAAAATATAGCCATAAGGAATTGGAGTCTTGTTGGGCAATCGCTCTTCCAAACACAACGCCTGGGCACAGAGCTGGATATGGTCATTGAGCCATTTTCCCTCCTTGCCATGCTTATATTCCACCGGGATCAGCATGGCTTCCTCTTCCTCGACAATATCGGCGAAGCCAGAAAGCCGCAGCTCTTCACTATTTAAGTACAAGTGGTTGATCTGTATCTCTCCCTCTTGCGTCGTATGCTGTCCAGCTTGATCGGCTCGCTCGTGCAACAGTGTCCCTTCCAGCACAAACTCGTTCTCTATCATGTCACCTTGCACAAATTCATAGTAGAAGCGGCGCGGACAATACTCAATCGCGTTGAGGTAAGAGAGTGGAATAGACTCAGGGGCAGCTCGTGTACTCATACGCTGACCTCCTCCATCACCTCGTTTTTAAGCGGTGTCTCTATGAGATTGGTGCAGCGTGTCTGACCCATCCCCATCGTCGTTTTATAGCCAACGCCACTAAACAGAGCGAAGCGTGCCAGCGTTGAAAGCCACAAGGCTTGCGGGGCTGCTGGCGATCCTTTCACTTCGTAAAAAACATTGCCCTGAAAGCCCGTTAGCCCAAACTTACTGGAGGGGAGATAGCATGTCTCCAGTGAGTAGCGCGAGACAATCACATGTTCCTCGCACCATATGCCAATCTCGTGAGGAGTAAGTCCACCAGTTGCCATGCGCAAACTGGCGGGAGCAAAGATCTCCCACTGCCGGGCCAGGCTCTCAAAGACATTACTTGGTTCTGGAAAAACCTTCAATAACTTTCCCCACTGTTTTTGTCCCAAACTGAACGCCGTCGGAGTAGCGAACTCAAAGTGATACTGTTTTTGTGCCTTGCTCGCTTTGCGTAGCTCGGCAAAAGACGAGTAGCCCACCCACGATTGAGCAGTGTTGCCCGGCTCAGGCGTACTCAACAGGCGGCTAATTTCAAAGCGAGCATCCCCTATGCGCACCGTAAGAGCGCGAGGCTTCGTGATCAGATACTGTGCAAAAGAACCAGATACCGTCGCATCCAACATAGTAATGCGCAGCCAGTACACCTGCCCCGGCGTCACCTGTACCGCCTGGTTTTTCGCCATCATCTCCTCCAACTGCGCCGCCGAGAGATGATTGAAACCCTGTAACAGGCCCAACGTATACGGACGACGCTGGTTCGGCGTATGCAGCCACTCCGCCAGAGCGGGATCACCCTGCCGCACCATATCCAGAAAAGCCGCCTGCACCTGGTTCCCCGCCCCCGGCGACACCAACCCCGCCTCTATTGGGTGGAGGCGGAGCAGGAGGGAGAAGAGTTCACCACGATCTGATGTCATTTTACTGTAACCTCTCCGCTAAAGTAGCTCATATCCAAAGGTATATAAAATGCTTCTTTTTTGGATTTGATATTTCGTGACGACTCACCAGGAGTGATCTTACAACAAGATCCTGTCACTCTTACGTTTGTCAGAAGACTTGCCGGAGGCATAACCACTATATCAAAGGTAGAGAGTCTACTCTTTGCAATATCAAGTGGGTTAATTGGACAGGCGACAAGTTGAGGTTGTTTGGATTCCTCAATCTTTGCATTTTCCGCACCAGCTGTATACCAGGAATGAATGATCTCTGCCTTCGACATCCATTTTCCCAGGCGTACCCACCTGGGTATCGGTCTTTTCTCGTCAGTCAGGATAAAAAATTCAAACGTTGAGCCAGGTGCAAGTTCTTTCGCCCGTCCAAACACAACCCGATTTTTGCTCTCCTTTGGTGTAAAGCTATAATATGGTACAGCCGCCATCTTGAACGTAATAAAAGAGTAGTGTATATGGAGAGGATAGGCGGGCGTAACGTAACACCTACCGACCCTTTCAGCCTGTAGCTCTTCCCGGTAACGAGGCTCCTGCGAACTATTGAAGTAGGCAGGAGCAGGTTGCACCAGTCCCAATGCATAGGTTAATCCATAATTATGCAAGTACTTCTCAGTCTCATAGACACGTCCAAACTCTCGACTGGCATAATAGAGATTATCATGTAGGGTCATGTAGCAATGAGCAATATATGTAGCCATGTCCTGTCACTTTCCCACTACTCATTACTTTACATCTGCCGACTTACTCTTCGCCCTCTTATTCTCGTCTTTCCCTGATGATCTGCCGGGCCTGCATCGTGCAGCATAGTCTTCGCATTCGACATAAGCCTGCTGCAATACACGTACTAACGACTCCTCATGAGTCACAAGCTCACCTACCTCTTCTATAAGGGTTTTGAGATTTTCCCCATCAACAAGTAAGTGGGTAGTAACACGGTCTTCCTTGAGCAACGAGGGCAAAGCTGATGCCATCTCCTTTACTAAAGCACTTGATTGATATGGACCTTTTTTAGTCTGTCCAGCACCATCCTTCTCAAGTGCATCATAGAGTGTCTGGGTCAGTTTTAGATTGGAGCAGATTTCACCATCTGTAAAAGCAATTGCAACTATGTGATTTTCGACTGTACCGGTTCGTGTCGTTTGCGCTCCATAGCGTTTAGTACGCAGTATGTTGTTGAGTACATAGATAAACGCTGCCTCTGTAGGGTCGCGCAAAGTGATAATGGCAGGAAAGAACACCTGCGGCAAAACGTGATCTTGCTCGCCAAAGCTACTTTTTGTGCTGCCGTTCTTGCTCATTGTGCCATGTTCATAAGGCGCGTTGAACGTCATACTCTGATGCGACTCATCGTAGTCGGAAAGTGAAAAGGCCGAATCAACTAGCACCTTAGATCGTTCACTGCCTTCTTGCCCAATAGCGAACCCATAATAGATACAGTCCGGGCAATGCTTGCAAAAATCCTCGCTGTTGTATTCGCAGTATCTTGCCGTGTCACCACTCTCTTCATCGCTTGTCAATCCATAGCGGCGCAACAATTCACGACCGGTAAGCCGCTCCGGCGTGGTCTGCTTGCGCTTGAAAATTACCACTCGGCTTATAGTGGCCGCTGGCTCATCATTCTCTTTGCGTCCAGCAGTGACCCGCGCAAAATTCAATTCCTGATCAGTTTGGAAAAGCGGAAACGAACTGGTTTCTCGCAGGACCACAAAGTGGACATACTTTCCTAGTGGAATAAGAGGGATAGAGGAATGAAAAACGTCTTTCTTCTCAATTGTGTGTAAAAACATGACCATGCTCCTTTTTCAAATCTGTCTTGACTATTGTTGTTCACTATTTCCATCGTCGAAACCTGTAGCATCAGCCTCAGAGGTTACTCCTTCGCCTTGCTCAGCAGCACTGCGACCCTTTTTAGACCATCGCTGAGAAAAAACCGCCTCACAGCCGCCTTTGAAGCGGTTTAGCCGACTATTGAGAACGCTTCTCTGACCTTCGGCATAACTAAGAAAGACCTCGGAGAAGAAACTTTCTACAAACTGCCAAACTAACTGCTCCCGCCACTTTCCCTTTACAATTACTCTTCCCGTTGCCTCGCTCCTTTCCACTCTATCTAGCCATGACATGAGTGCCTGAAACATCTCAAGCTTTATTTCTTCGGGAGTCAGGTTCAGAGTATCTTTGAGGATACTTTTTGCAGCGATATCAATTGGCTGTACAATAGCGTGCGATTTAGGCCAGGTTCTTTTGCCATCGATTATTTTGTCATTGAAGGGATGATAGAACTGTAAATAGAGGTCTGTCACCCTCTCATGACGTGTTGCGATTTCTGTCATAATGCCTCCTTTTGTAAATTGATAGTACGAGACAAAAAAGTGGTACAAACTGTTGTAGTGGGACGCTTTTTTCCCTGGTATCTGGTCAAGCTTGTCGCGCCGTACTTGCTCTTTCAAAAAGGAAAAGATGAAAAGCTGATCCATTTCCAGATTGCTGGCAATGTGTGAGAACCTTCCCAGCTTTAAATCTCCTCCAACGCGCTCTGTATCAATATGCAATTCAATGGCACGACTGAAGGCTTCCATAGCACCTCCAATCCAATCACTATCTTGCTGTCTACTTCCATAGAGTTGATCGAGCCGTAAATTTGTAGCATTCTTAGGAAGCAGATAACGCATAGATTGATGGGGGGCATCAAGAATAACCGTTTCCAGGAAATCGGCGGCAGAATTGTAGAGAGGAAGATATTCCTCAGTGACAACAACTCTTGCTCCCGTCACTAACGGCAAGGCTAATCCTAACCATGTTGCTTCCGCCCATGAGGCCGTTGCCATTCTGGTACTGTCTCCGGAAGCACCCTTCTTACGAAAAGTTTTCTTGGCAAAGAAGAGAAAGCCGGGATACTGATTTTCTTTGTAGCGGTCGAAAAGATACATGCTCCCTTTCTCTTCTAGCTGTTCCTTCACTCCTTGCTCATTGCTTACCATCGCTCTTAGTTCAAAATTTTTGAGGTTGAAGAATTTGAGATTCAGAATGTCAGCCACATTTAGCCGCTCTTTTTCTCGGATGACTTCAAACACCTCGTACAACTTGAGGTTGCTCATCTTCTCAAGAATGTAGGCTATCAAATGATAGGTCTGATTGGTAAAGAAAAAGTCGGGATAGAGGAAAAAATATTTTAACTCCATGTCCTCATATCCCCTACCCGTCTGGTTAACACGCCCCTGATTCCCCGGCTTATCTTTGAGTAACATCTGACGCAGCATTAACTCTAATGAACAGATAGAGCAAATACCGCCGGCATTTTCACCTTTGTAGAGGGGTAAACGGTTTTTATAAACCCAGGGCTGAAACAAAACAGAGGCGTCTTCCTGCTTCTTTGTGGTATAGGTAGAGTTGCAGATAGTGCAGGAAAGTTGACTATTGCGTGGTTTCTTTGCAGAAGCGTAGACCATCAATTCGCCAGCAAAATCAGGCAAGGACTCAAGACTTCCACTGGAACCAAAACCGAAGGAGAGATTTTTCTCCAGATAGTCCCAGAGGTCCTCGAGATAAGAGCCTTGAAGTTCTGGAGCTGCTGCTAATGCTTCTCCAGCCACCTCTAATAGGTCGTTGATACAATGTTGAAAAAAACTCTCAAGGCTTCCTCCTGGATTATCCACCTCACGTTCTGCTAATGGGTGCAACATTAGATATTGAGCTGCTAACCAATAGTAGCGATAATCGACGCCACCACTACCAGGAATCAGCTTTGCTTTGTTCCACAGTTCTTCGCCCACACGATCTGCCAATCGTCTCTCTACCTCTACTTTTAGATGGGTAGCAGTTCTATCCAGGTTTTTTTGTACCAGATCAACGTAGTTCAAGAGAAAACGACCAAGCTGCGTGATACGCTGGCTAGGAGTATATGTAAGATCAATCTCTGCTGGAATAGCTCCCTTCGTTTGTAATGCTTGCATTGACTGTAAAGTATTCTCGGCAACATTAACCTTGCTCTCGCTCAGCGTTTTTCTTGCAAAAAGTGTCAGGAATTCTTTGAGCTTCAGAAAATCATGGAAGTAGTGTGGATAAGCAAGCCGTCCTTTGGCATCAAAACCAATACCAATGCCTTCGGAAATAGACCCGTGGCAAACTTCCTGGATTTCAGCTTGTACCGCTGTATTCACAGCGGTTCGATCAATTGTGGGAGATGAGCGATAGACAGGGTTAAGGTAAACTACTCCATTTGGGAAGTAGAGCCAGGGAATAAGTTGTTCCTGATCTTTTGGATAGCTCGTACAGAGATAGCGGATTGCGCCGTTGTTCACCTGGTTACTCAGGAGACCTCTTACCTCTGCCAATTTATGGTACGCTAGTGTAAAGTGAACACCAGTTCCGTCATCAGTAAGGTCTTTAATAAGGTCGCGAATTCCCCCACTCCTGGTAGTGGTCCGGCTGAGAAGAGCATCTTCCGGCGTCTTAACCAGGAAAGCTAGCAGGTCGCTCAAAGTACAGAGGTCACGTAGTGCTGATTCTATCCGTGTATTATTGAAACGGGGCATCTGTGGACGAAAACTCTCTATTGCTTCATCTGTCAGACCTGATGGCTCGTAAGAAGCGAAAGATGTGTGACTTAAATTGATATCTCTACTACGCTGTGTATTTACTGCCAGCCATAGAATTTCGTTTACCCAGTTCTCTATACTCGGCAAGAACGCTCTTGCATGCAGCTTTTCAAGTTCATCCATAGCTTTTTGGCGAGCATCTTCGACGGCGGATTTTGTACGTGTATGGAATTTCCTGGTATCACCCAGTATCTTATCCAAATCATGCATCGAATATCCCAGTACATACACTTGTAAATCCTCGACTGTAAGCCGTGTCAAGCGCGGCACCTGCCTCTTCTGTGCTTCGTACACCAGCTTCATTGTAGGGAACAATCCATTCAGAATATGAGTTGACATCATCTGATCCGAATTATGGGCAAAGTGAGCAATAGTTGTCCCTTTTGCGGGATACAGGCTATATCGCTCAATCATTGGCTCAAGCATAGTCTCCGCGAATAAAGCCAGTACCGTATGCACCTTTGTACCAGCATCGAATCCTCTCGTAACTTGCTGTAATACTTCAGCTTGAAACACGTCTCTACTCCTCTAACAAATAAGATGCTCATCATCGTCGTCTTCATTTTTGTACGCTTTCCAGAAAACCAATGAATGAGCAAGGAAAGCATCAAGGCCAAATACAATACTGCGCTCCATCCCATCTATACCCCTTACTTGATATACAGGGAACAATGGATTGAGTCCATTTTGCCTTTTAAACTCTTTCGGATTACCTTGGACAACAAGGCATATAAGTTCCAGTTCTCTCAGTCTGTCGTTTACAGATTCATCAAGGTGATTAGCCAGTGATCTACTATCCTGGATAGTGAAAGTATCATAGACATGTACTTGATTGAGTTTTCCTTTAAACGAATAGCTGCAAGATAAACTAAACTGTTCACGCTCTTCTATGTACTGCTCCAGGATTACATAGAGCTTTAAGTCACGGCTGCGGTATCGTTCAAATTGCTGATCGCGTTCCGCAAGCATTTTTTTGAACTGAGCTTCTGATATTGGCCTAAAGACTGTGTTCGCCAACAAGAAAAAGAGGTTATACGTTTTGAAACACTTGTCAGTCTCATCAAAAATGCCACAATCTAATGGGCTTCTCCCACGAAAAGTGTTCAGTTCCAACAAAATCTTACTGTCCAACTCATCATTTGCAATTCCACAATAACGCCCTATCTGCGATCCAATCCAATCTTTCGTCTTATTGCTGGAGCTATACACCTTGTTATACTGTTGGCGTAACCCTTGAACAAAATCACTATTCCACTGTTTGCTAATCTTCTCTGTGCTGATGACAATATGTGCGGTTTGTAGTCCTCCCCAGCAGGTCGTATAGTGCCTGTATTCCTGGTCAGGTTGGAAGATCGGCTTAATGGTCGCCTCACCATCTTTCACAATGGTGAATTCTTCCTGCTCGCGTACCGTTGCGAGGAATTTCACCCGGTCTACCTCTGTTCCATCGATAAAATGAGAGGCAAACCTGTCAACGGTCCAATCGGGGAGCAGGGCGTAAGCCCGATACTCATTCCAGCCCGGGTGGCGACCTAATCGTCCTAGTCGCTGAATAAATGTCCCTGAACCAGAAGACTCAAAAATGAGCAGGTTAATCTTGAAGTCAACGCCCACATCGACCGTGCTCGTGGCGATAATAAGTTGCACATCGGGATTTTCCATCGCGTCGAGCCGCTCTTTAGGATCAGTCAGGCGCGTATTTTCTCCAACTCGAAGAATCCCCTTACCTTGAAGTTCCCGCTGGTAATAAGCGACAAGACGTTTCGCGGTCGCCACAGAGTTGACGATGAATACGCCTTTAGCGCGTTCGTTAGCACGAAAAAAATCTTTGACTTCTTCAACGTGTTCTTCAGCCCATGCATATGCCCCTCCATCGTTTAAGCTATGGAGATGCAGTGTAACAGGCTGTACAATTGGCTCTGCTGTATATCCTTCAGCAGGAATAGGAGAATACGACCCTTCTATCACCTTCATCTGAAATCCGCTTTTCTCTAAAAGTGTTCTGAAATTACGCGACGGCGTGGCGGATAAAAATACATATTTCAATCGGTGGTGGGGAAAGGCCACTTTGTGGTAGTTCATGATGTTCACTACTGAAATCACCTGTGGCGGACCAAAGATGTGAAACTCATCAAAAAGCAGATATTGATAATTTGATGGAATCTGATAAGCAAAATCTCGTTTGGCCTGATCACTTCCGTAGTTATAGCTACTCATCAGATGGAATAGATCGGGGTTGCTCAAAATGTAATCACGGTTTTTGAGCCAGCTTATTAAAGCTGAAGAGCGACTCAAAGCCCCGTCATACTTTTCTACCTCTTCAGTTATGCGCTCACTGTATACCACTTGAAAAGAGCGTTTTTGCCCAAAATCAGCAAGATATCTATCCACCTGCTTCACCTGGTCTCTAATTAACTCATTTGTTGGGTAGAGAAGGAGAGCAAAGCGATCATCAACGAGCATTGGCAATTGCCCTGCCAGGCTTTTTCCATCACCCGTAAGTGCTGTATCGAAAATTACATCTGCTTCAGAGTTGCTAAATGCTTGCCAGGTTTGAGCCTGGTGACGGCGCAATTTGTAATGATCTGGTAAAGCGCCTGGGTTCAAATCTTTTAGATCGTTATCGTCAGCTAAGCGCGAGTGGACAGGTCCAAGTTTTAAGCTCAGTGTTCTCATGATAAGCAAACTCCAAATTCAAAGTGTGAAGTTTATAGTTCAATCATAAATCATAGTAGTGACATCCCATGTCACAAACCAGCATTTTCTCAGGACAATTTCTGTCCTCATTACTTTTGGTAGTAGTTGTACATCCTCTCCACCTCTTTCCGCATCTTCTCGCGCAGTTCGGGGGGACTGACAAGTTCTGCTTTGTCGCCGTACTTATGCAGTTGCTGGATAATGCGCCACTCATTATAAGCCTTTGCCCGCACAAGTGCCCTGCGTCTCTGCTTGCCCTCTTCGTCGATGAAGGCTTCTTCACGCTCAATAGTGTGGGCCAACCAGCGCTGGCTTAGACCACTTTTAGCGATACTGCCATCAATCCAATAGCTAAACTCTATTGGTCGCTGTCGTCGCTCTCCATCGATCGTATCATGTTGTAACTTGATATTTTCTGCGCTGATGCGATCAATGCGAAACTCCAAAAAACTATTCGACTTGTGGCTATACCCTATCAAGTACAAATGTCCATCCTGGTGGACGATGTAGTAGGGGTCTACATGTTCATGAGGGATCTTCTGCCGTTGTAGAGACGCATACTCAAACTGTACCTGCTGACGACGCGAGATAGCCTTCACAATCACATCAATAGTAGTACGATGGGGGAGATAATCCGTAACTGTATCCATATTGAGGTAGACAAATGGCTTGCGAACCCATCTGTCAAAGTACTTCTTCTGTTCAGCAGGTAGTGTCGCTGCCAACCGTTCGATCAGTAACGAAATGTTCTCGGCAAAAGGATTGCGCGGTGGTTGTACCGGTAGGGGATGTGTTGTATCAATCTGAGCGTACTTCGTAGGGTCTGCAAAAAGTGTATGCAGCAGAACCAGGGCATCAAGCTCAGCCTGGTTAAAGAGATACGTGCTGCCAGGGCCAGTGCCCTTCACCACGGTATAGCGGGTAGTATTGTCAGTGTGGGTTTTGTTGATGTCGTATCCCATCTTTTCCAGGAACTGTATATCACGTCGCAACATTTTCCCGGCACGCTGAGAAGGAGCTTTTACCCTGGGATCATCATTTTCGCTGATCTTATAGTAATCTTTCAACCGCCCAAAGATATCATCCTGCGAACAATTACTGCCTGTGAGCAGATGCAATAAGCGAAAGATTCTCTCAGTTGTCTTATTTTGAGGTCCCTTACTCTTGACTCGACCACTAGACGAGTTTTCCAATACATCATCAATATCATTATCAGGACGTGACCCCTGACTAGATTGAAGGCGAGAGTCTTTAGTATTCAAGTGGCCTATCCTTTCACATTTTTCTTGCTGCAAACATGCCAAGTATGAAGGCCATTAACATTAGAATAAAAGCGACCAGTATGAAAATGAGTACTGTTTGATCCATTTGGGTCTCCTTTCAGTTAAACGAACAAAGTGAACCAATGCCGAATCAGCTTCTATTTGTAGAGAAGAAGTTCCTTCTTGGAAGAAGCATACCTAGTTAATGGCTGATTGTCAAGAGGTTTTACTATTGCCATATAAACTTCGGAAATCTACCTATCTCTTTATTGCAACCCACTTTTGAGAGTTAAGGAGATAATTTCGTAAGTTTTGGTTTCTCATAACTCACGGTTCGCGCATTTTTATGGGGGTTCTGAAGAATCCTTGCACAGGTGGGAATAGAGAGTTGGAGAGAACTCCAACAAAGCCAGCACGCGTTGCTGAAGAGCAGAAAGAGCAGTGAGATGGCGTCGGGTCTGATACGGTTCGACCAGAATGGTCAAGAAGATTCCCTGGAATGCTTCCAACAAGCGCTCAGTCGTGGGCTTGGTTGTGGCACGCTTGGGATTGCCTGCATACAGTCCGGCCAGGGAAGCGCCGAGCTCCGCCAGGTGACGACGCACGACAAACTCCAGCAGCGTCAAGACGCGCAAGGCGATCGACAACAAGCGCACCAAGCCCGTGGCATGATCGTCACGCTCGACGTACAGAGGAGAGAGCGACAACGGATGTCCTTTCAAGCGTCCGAAGGTGCGCTCCACCAGAAACTCGTCGCGGTAGGCCTCCACCGCCTGCGTCAGGGGGAGTTGCTCAGCCGAATGATTGGTGGCGTACACGCGCCAGCCCAACTGCTCGCTGGCCTTGCACAGCGCTTCAGCTTGCACTTGGCTGCTAATGGTGAATTGGCGAACGATGCGCCTGGTAGCCGGGCGTTCCCGATAGGCTCGCACTGCTTGCTCCTGCACCTGTTCGTGCACCGTCACCAGCAGCAATCCCTCCACCCGGAAGTGCGCCAGGGTGTCGGCCACCGCTTGCTCCACTTCCGTGCGCTCCGCGAGCACCGCTTTGCCTTGTCGCCTCACCACGAGCTCGCTCAAGGCCTGCCGGGCCTGTTTGAGTCGAGTGTGCAAGGCCTGTTCTGCCGAAAACTTGGCGGCCATCGACTGCACCAGCAAGCGTCGTTCCGTCCAGGTGCAAGCGACGCCATCGAGCTGGACAGTGATGATCTCGACCTGTGCATAGCCTTGCGCAATACACCGGATCTGCCCATCAGCCTGCGTTCGCTCGACCCGCATGAGCGACTGACCGCTCGCTCGCGCCGCTTCCACCTGCTGTGCCAGCAAAGCAGCGGGAACCTGCACTGCTGGCAGGTACAAGGGATCATCTGCCCGCCGTCCCGCCACGACCTCGGTGGCCAGCGGCATCCCCAGCGGATCCAATGTCGCCAGCATCACTTTGAGTTGTGGCAAGTCGGGTCGATGATCCTTGCTGTGTCCCAACTGCAGCAAGCCGTCCTCGCTCACCTCCAGCGTGACCTGGCTACAGCCCCGCAACGTTTCCAGGCGCTGTTCTGCCCAGGACTGCACATGATTCATGCGATGATCGGCTTGCGAGAGCACATGGGTCAGCCACAGGCTGGTCACCCAGCCCAGGCTCAGCCCGACACGGTTGCCATGTGTTGGAAAGTGCTTATCCAACAACTCAACCAGACCCATGCGCTGCATTTGGGCCAGCAACAGCGGGATATCATCTACCCGCTCGGTCTTGATCGTCAGTGCTTCATTCATGTCACCAGCTTATCAGAATCGAGAGATTGCGTCCAGATTTACGCGAACCGTGAGTCATAACTTTATCCAAATTTGGCCATAGTGATAGAAGGAAACTAATAAGAGTTACTTAGTACAAGTAAAAGATTTTAAGACTCACAAGGTGAGAGAGGGTTGGACAGTAGGAGAATTTTTCAATCCCTCAGGCGGGCTTAGGCCTAATCAGTAGTAATTGCCGTATAAGGCAATAGTAAGTTTCAATCCCGTATTCGGGCTTTCTGTCATTTCAATGTTTGGAACACTTATATAATGTCGGGACCACGGCCATTTAGACGGCTCTGCCCCTACTATAGCATGGGAAACCGCCAAACACAAGGTCTAGCGCGAGGGTAGCGTATCCTTTGTTAAGGGTTGAGATTGCAGAAATCAAGATAGAGATCGTGAGAAACCTCCCACCAGGTCTTCTCGGTCCAGCGAGCGTGCAGCCGTCGCACTTGGAGATAGGTGGCCACCTCGGCTCCGCTTCGAGAGCTAAAGCTGCCAGCTTGTCGAAATTTGCGGCGGAGTTCCCGATTGGTCCGCTCCAACAAGGAGGTGGTGCGCAGGATTTCTCGAGCCACTCCTGCAGGCCGATAGTAGGCTATGGTCTGCGTCATCCGCCACGCTCTAAGGTCGCCATCGCTTTGGGAGGGCGTTCACGCCAGGTGCCGACCACCACTGCTAACCGTTGCCTCGCCTCGCCGGGGCTCTCCGCTTGGTAGATCTTCCTGATCTGCTCCAGTAACTGCTGTCTCGTCTCTTTCTTGTCCTTGCCTGGCAAATCCTCACGGCTCTTGTCGGCGACGTTGCGCTGTTTGTGAAACAGACAGCGCAACGTCGCCGACAAGAGCCGTAGACGTAGGCGACGGCTTCCCCCAACTCCCCATTGCCATCGCGCACGACCGCCTGCAACCCCTTCTGTGGCGTGAGACCCCCGTTGCCACAAACGGTGAAGCAAGGTTTCCCACTCGGCATGGTCTTCACTCTTGGCGATCTGCCAATCTAAGATTTCGCGTCGGCCATCTTCCCAGAAGCCCAAAGCGACGAGCACGACCACACCCTGGCTAGTGCGCTGATGACGCTGACGCTGGCGGGTATCAAGCTTGATGGTGTCCTGCGGCACCTCCCGGGTGAGCCAAATGCCATCGAACTGCACGACTACCGGGGCTTGGGTGATCGGTTCACTGTGGGCTTGCCGCGTGAGCGGCTCAAGCTGATTGATGCGTTCATTGATCGTCCGCAAGCCGACACTGCTGCCCAGCATGGCACTCCATTCCTGGCTCAAGTGGTGCAGACTTTGGCTCAAGCCACTGCCAAAGAGCGCGCGCTGATCCAAGTCCAGCCACAGACGCTGAAATTTCTCCAAGATCGTGTAGTGGCAGATCACATCATGCTGACACTGTTGGCATTCGAGCATCGGTACGAGGCCTCGCCTCCACCTGTCCCCATCCCGTGGCTAAGGCACGACGATAATGCCCATCACGCGTGAATTGGTTGGCATCTCGACAGCCACACTGCCCACACTGCCAGTCAATCTCACGCGCTTGTAGGCTCACTCGTCGTGGTTCGTCTTTCGCCCGTCCCAACTTGACCGTCAGCTCTTCTTCCAAAAAGAGCGTGAGCAGCGAACTGATTACTGCCAAGGCCGCCTCTTGCAGTTGCTTTTGGATCTCTTCAATGACCGCTTTGCGCTCCTCCCCCTTCAGTTTCCCTTGCGTAAATTGTATACTCATCGTGCTGAATCCTCCTTGTGGTTGAGATGATTGCGTTTCACCTACTATACCACTTGGGAGCTCTTCAGCTTTCTTTTGCCTTTCTCGCCTCCTTTTTTCCTCACCCTTAACGAAGGATACGCTACCGACTTGCGTTATGGATAGAAGAACACCCGGCTCATGGAGCAAGCTCCAACGTGACCTTATCAAACAAGATAAACCACCACACCTCCTCCCGTTACTCGCAATGGTGTGGCGGGGTAATGCAAGATAAAGCATTGCCATCATTTACAAGTTTCTTCTAGATGTACTATCTCGAACCGCCTGTCAAGCTGTGGGACAATCTAGAAACGATATGTATCTTTTGTCTATGTTCTAGACAAATATGTATTGAAAACTGTATACGCGTAACCTCTAAAGCGGTATACTACAAACAAATGTTCTTCTTCCTAGAACACGATGAAAGGAGTGTTCAATGCCTGGGGCAAAGCCGAAGCAATTAAACGTCTGGATCGATGCCGACCTCAAAGATACACTCACGGAACGAGCGGATCGTGAAGGCAAAACGATGAAGGACCTGGTTGAGGGTATCTTACGCCAGGATGTTGCTCGTGAGCGTGGCGAGATGATTGAACAGCAATCTTTACCAGTGATCAGCGAGATCATCGACACCAAATTGCGTAAATATCTTGCACAGTTACGCACCGATCTCCGCGAAGACCTGCGGTTGGAAATCCTCGAGGAAGTCAAGACCATCACACGCAACAGCGATAACCGACTGGCTGCACTGATTGTCCGTGCCGTTCGTGACGCTGGCATCATCCGCCGTGTACTCTATGCCCTGGTGGCAAAAATGGTGAGTCCCGCCTTTGCCCAGGAGGCCTACGAGAACGCCAGAGAGAAGGCTGGTCAAGAGTTGGCCTCTCGTGTCACAGCAAAGAAGGAGATGGAGTAGTGGACAAATTCGCAATGGATGAGCATGTCACCTATCACGACCTGGAGCCGATGATTGAGGCTGAGGTGTACGATCCACTCCCTGATGGACTGATTGATCCATCCTGGTTAGACCTGCCAGAAATCACGCAAGACTGGTTAGATCTGCCAGAGCTTGAGCAGGATTGGCTTCAGACGATTGACCTGGCTGAACCGGATCTCTCGCTTGAGACACCCGATCTGGAGCAGGGATTGGACCTGGAACACTAAGCCATGATTGCCAAAGGCCGCTACATGCGAGGGAGAGTCGCCAACCACAACGCCGCAGCGACCCATCTCAACGCTCATATGAAATATATCGAGCATCGCAGCCGCGATGAACACGAGAGCCGAGAGGATCGCTCCTTCTTCTCCCGGAATAGCGATCATGTTGAACGCAAAGATGCCGTCAACGAGGTGATGGAACATACCAGCAACAGTGTGAGCTATCACAAAATCGTGCTGTCCCCAGGGGAAGACGAACCCGTGCAGGACTGGCAACAGTGGACACGCGAGGTGATGGCCGACCTGGAAGAAGCGCAAGGCAAGCAACTGCATTGGTACGCAGTTCATCATAGCAACACCGAACACGAGCATGTGCATGTCGTCGTTGCCGGATCAGGCGAAGACCGGGAGACCGGACAGGAGGAAGCCGTCAGGCTCTATCCCCAGGACTACCAGATGTTACGCGAGTCTGGTCATGACCATAGTGACCACGACTTTTATCACCAGCTTGACGACCTCGTGAGAGCATTGAATAGACAAGATGATGTAGGACATGAACCCGTAGTGCGTGACCAGGAACGCGATCTGAGCAGTGTATCCCACACGTTTGACCGAGATGAAGGAGAACATGACCGATGAAATGGACGAGAGTTGTCACCATCCTCTTGTTTCTATGTGCCGTTGCCGGTTTGCTCTTGTTTGTATATCCCTATGCATCACCGCGGGTATTGCACCGTCCTGCTGTGCTCTGGGTTCTCTCCTTGCGAGAGCGGTTCATGCCCGCCAATGCACAACCCCTGGCACAACCGTTCGTCTGGATGATCTTTGGCATAGGTGGTGCGCTCTTACTGACCGGGGAGATTGAGAAACGGACCAGAAAGCGCACCACGCATGGTTCAGCTCATCACGCCACCAGGCGCGAGGCACGTCCCTATATGCACCATGCCCGGCATTTCCCCCATTTTGGCGTACAGCGAGCGTTACAGATACAAAGCACGACGCCAGAATCGCATCTCATCCTGGGGAAGTATCTGGGAGCGGTGATCTCGCTCAATGAGGAGCAACAAGCATCTAATGTCTTGCTGACCGCACCGATTGGCAAAGGCAAGAGTGCGCGGGTGGTTATTCCCAACCTCTGCCTTGAACGCGGAAACCGCTCCCTCTTGATTTCCGACGTGAAAGGGGAGTTAGAGCGCAAAACGGCGGGGATCGTGTCCCAATACCACGAGGTCTGGGTGTTCGCTCCCTCGAACGCTCAGCAGAGCGAGGGGTACAACCCGCTTGCATACATTCGCACGTTTGAAGACGCCAAGGTCTTCGCGACGTGTTGGGTTGCCAACACCGGCAAGAGCGATGATGAGTTCTGGCCAAACGCTGCTATCAGGTTGATGACCGCCACCATGCTGCATCTTCGCGCGGCAGAGCCAGGGGCCCCATTTAGCCGTCTTGCTGATATCCTGGTGTATTCGAAGTACGAGCAGATGAAACGGACATTGACCACCAGCTCATCGGCCAAGGTGAGGGAAGAGGCCATCCCCTTTTTCGACTACATGGACCGGAACCCGAAGCTGATCGGGACCCTGATGGTGGATACGAGTGCGCGCTTTGGAGTGCTCGGGAGTGACGAGATGCGAGTCGCGACCGCACGCAATGACATCGACTTTCGCGCTATGGCAGAGCGGCCCATTGCCCTGTATCTCTCCATTCCCGCGAGGTATCAAAACCTCTATCAACCCCTATTGGCCTGTTTCATGCTGCAAGCGTTCACGACATGGGAGGAACGAGCGGAAGCGGAACCGACCGGGCAGCTCCCGCGCCGGATCATGTGTTACCTGGACGAGTTTGCGAATCTCGGCTACATCTCCAACCTTTCAAGCTACATCAGCACCGCTCGGCACACCGGTGTCGGTTTACTCATCGTGCTGCAGGACTTTAGCCAGATCGTAGAAAAGTATGGCAGAAGTATGCTTGAAAATATCCTCGGCAATACCGTGACGCAATTGCTGCTGCCAGGAGCGGGGAAAGAGGAGACCGAGTATTACAGCGCGCGCATCGGCAATACGACGGTGCAGACCGAGACGCACAACACGAGAGGAGGCCGCGGCTTTCTCGGAGAGCGCGACGACAGCTGGACGCAAGGGGAAACGGGCCGCAGGCTCATGACACCGGACGAAATCCGCACAATGCCGGCAGAGAACATGCTCATGCTCGGTTCCTCTTCAGCCCCGATGGTACTCAAAACCAGGCTGTACTTTGAAGATCGCGCCATGATGCGCCTTGCGAATCTGCCCTTCCATCCGGTACGTATCTACCAGGAGCCACCAGCAGCACCACAGCCGACGCACTCTCCCCCGGACGTACCGACACATGCATACCGCAAGCCGCCGATGGTGGTAGACAGCGACCAGAACAAGAAGAACGAGCAGGGCAATGACCAGTACTTCCTCCAGGAGTAGGAGGTGCTGCACATGGAAAGAAAAGGGCATGAAGAGGGCGTTTCCATGATAGAAGTGCATGTGCCCAAACTGTTTCCAACGTTGAGCATTCGTGACACGCTCACTGTGGAAAAGTGGTACGTGGAAGAAAATGACGTTGTCCAGCCAGGGGATCTGCTTGTCTCGCTAGAGACTCCTCCTGGATTTTTTGATATTCCTACCCCACCAAGTATTACAGTGCCTCATCATGTGACACAGATTCTTGTCGCTGAGGGAGACCAGGCGCGTTTGGGGGATCTGCTCATCAGGTTGGAACCTTATTCTGTCAACGAACAGGCTTAACTCCTCATAGGAAAGGCAACACCCTCTCCAATTGTAGAGGGTATTGAGCTAGGCGATCCTCGATGAGTTTTGCTTATTTATTCGCCTTCGTCGTCATCGTCCTCTGGATCGCGTGGATCGTCTTCATACACGGTGAACTCCAGATCCATCATTAATGCCATCTCCTTTCGCTGAGAGAGAGACCTTACCCAAGTAGAGCATACCTGAGGTAGGACATTTTTTCAACCCTTGCCTCACGCCTCATCAGCGAATCGCATGATATAGCTCTCCAGCTCGGGATCGGTTGCAAGCCGTCTGTGAACAACAGCAGGTTTTACAATACCTACTTCTGCCAGGTCATCCAGATGGTGTAACCCCACTGACCCGACCATCAGCCGTTCAAACATTGCATCCTCCTCCATCAAAGCCTGAGATACCGCAAGGAAGCCTCGTAGATAGACCGTATCTTTCGTCGAGCAGATGCCAGGGCAGACAAGGTGTGTCACGCCTCGCCATGTACGAAGACAGCGGCTTTGCGCATTCTTTCGTGCATCTTCTCGGATCTCTGCTACTGTCAAACCTTTTCCTGCTAAAAGGCTTCGTAGCACGTTTACTGACTCTAAAAACATGAGCAAACGTGTGAAGGTGAACGGTT
>WNGK01002940.1_pt1 | contig 36307 bp, 25 predicted proteins | sample 5400601 | NCBI WGS metagenome assembly WNGK01 (sample SAMN13153376, study PRJNA577476) | soil metagenome | isolation source: 60 cm soil or saprolite under Garry oak tree replicate 1 | place: USA:California | collected 2016-06-15 | reverse complement strand
TTTTCGACCAGCTTGATCTCGCGGTGCTCAGGGAAACCGGTGCCGGCGGGAATCAAGTGACCCATGATCACGTTTTCCTTGAAGCCGCGCAGTTTATCGACCTTACCCAGTGTAGCCGCCTCCGTAAGGACGCGAGTTGTATCCTGGAACGAGGCAGCCGAAATAAAGCTGTCCGTTTCGAGTGAAGCCTTCGTGATGCCGAGTAAGACAGGAACGGCTTCTGCCGGCTTGCCACCTTTCTCGACGACCTTCTTGTTTTCCTCTTCGAAGTCGAGTTTGTCGACCTGATCACCCCAGAGCAGCGACGTATCGCCAGGATCGGTAATCTTCACCTTGCGCAACATCTGGCGCACGATGATTTCGATGTGCTTGTCGTTGATCTCCACACCCTGCAGCCGATAAACCTCCTGGACTTCGTTGACCAGGTGCTCCTGCAGGTCCTGCGGTCCGCAGACTTCGAGGATCTCGTGAGGTACTACAGGGCCTTCGGTAAGTTGCTGACCCTTCTTCACGAAGTCGCCCTTAAACACGATAATGTGTTTGGTAAGCGGGATCAGGTGTTCTTCCTCGGCGCCGGTGTCGGGGTCCTTCAAAATCAGGCGTCGCTTTCCGCGGACAGTGCCGCCCATCTCAACGACGCCGTCGATCTTAGCAATCTCCGCCGCATCTTTTGGCCGGCGTGCTTCAAATAATTCGGCCACCCGCGGCAAACCTCCTGTAATGTCTTTGGTTTTTGCGACTTTCCGGGGCGTCTTTGCAAGTAGCGCGCCGGCACGCACCTTCTGGCCTTCTTCCACGATTACGTGGGCGCCAGCCGGGATGGAATAACTCGCGAGGACTTCCTTCTTGTCCTCCACGATAACAACCTGCGGGTGCAAATCCTCCTTGTGCTCAATGACCATCGTGCCCATGAGCCCGGTCGCTTCATCAACTTCGCGTTTGATAGTCACACCTGCGATCATGTCGCGAAACTCGATCTTGCCGGTCTTATCAGTGAGAATCGGCACGTTGTAGGGATCCCATTGAACGAAGGTCTCGCCCTTCTTAACCTCGGTTCCGTCGCCTTTAGAGATCATTGAGCCGATCACCACGTTGTAGCGTTCGAGTTCGCGGCCTTCTTCGTTGTGCACACTGATCGAGCCGTTCTTGTTCAACGCGATCCAACTACCGTCGAGTGCTTGGACGGTCCGCAGGTCGTTGAAGCGCACCGTGCCGTCGTTCTTCGCCTTGATGATGGGTTGCTTGAACGTCTGGCTAGCCGTGCCGCCGATGTGGAATGTGCGCATCGTCAACTGCGTTCCCGGCTCGCCAATCGATTGGGCGGCAATAATGCCTACTGCTTCGCCGAGCTTGACGTACTGACCCGTAGCCAGATTGCGGCCATAGCACATGGCGCACACGCCTCTTCCGCACTCACAGGTAAGAACCGAACGAATCTTCAAGCTCTCCACGCCAACACGCTGAAGCTCCGCCGCGATCTTTTCATCAATCAACTGATTCGCTTTGACGACCTTTTTCTTCTTGTCCACTGGGTCAGCGATGGTTTCACAACTTACGCGACCGATAATGCGCTGGCCAAGATCCACTACTTCCTCGTCGCCCTCGTAAATCGAGCGCACCACGATGCCATTTACAGTACCGCAGTCTTGTTCGTTGATGATCACGTCCTGAGCAGCATCGACCAGTTTTCGCGTTAAATATCCGGAGTCGGCAGTCTTTAGCGCCGTGTCCGCAAGACCTTTTCGAGCGCCGTGAGTAGAAATAAAGTATTCGAGCACGCTCAACCCCTCGCGGAAGTTCGATGTGATCGGGCGCTCAATGATTTCGCCCGAAGGTTTGGCCATCAAACCTCGCATGCCTGCGAGCTGACGAACCTGCTGGCGGTTGCCGCGTGAGCCGGAATCGACCATCAAGAAGACCGGATTCAACTCCTTACGGCCGTCGTTGTGTTCCAGAGTACGAAACATCGCACTGGAAATCTCATCACCAGCGTGCGTCCAGATGTCGATGATCTTGTTGTAGCGCTCGCCATCGGTGATGATGCCCTTGCGATATTGCTGCTCAACTTGTCGAATCTGCTTATAAGCGTTTTCCAGCTCGGTCTCTTTCTCTTTCGGAATGATCATGTCCGAAATTCCAATTGAGATGCCAGCTTTGGTCGCCTCGGCAAAACCGAGTTCCTTTAATTTGTCCAGCGTGGCGACAGTCTCTGCGGGTCCTGCGATTTGATAACAGCGCCAGATGATGTCGCTGAGTTGCTTTTTGCCAGCCGGCCTGTTGAAAAATCCAAGCTGCTTGGGCCAAATCTCATTGAAAATGACACGGCCTGCAGTGGTTTCGATCGTTCTGGCCTCTGCGTTTCCGTAGATTGTTTGCTTACCGAAATCCGGGTTCTTAATCCGGATGCGGTCGTGCGTGTGAACGCTTCCCTCTGCCATCGCAAATTCCACTTCGGCTGCATCGGCGAAGAGTGGGAGCCGGTGTCCATCCTTACCCACACCGCGCGGGGTTTGGGTGAGATAGTAGCAGCCCAGCGTGATGTCTTGAGAAGGCGTGGTAATCGGCTTTCCGCTGGAAGGAGAAAAAATGTTATTCGGCGCGAGCATCAGCATGCGTGCTTCCATCTGGGCTTCCACCGAGAGCGGCACATGCACAGCCATCTGGTCGCCGTCGAAGTCCGCATTATAAGCAGTGCAAACCAGCGGATGAATGCGAATGGCTTCGCCCTCGATCAATTGGGGTTCAAAAGCCTGAATGGACAATCGGTGCAGAGTTGGCGCACGATTGAGCAGCACCGGATGACCCTTGGTCACTTCATCGAGAATGTCCCAGACCTCCGGTGTTTGGCGCTCGATCATCTTTTTCGCGCTGCGCACGGTATGCACGTAACCAAGGTCTTTCAGCCGGCGAATGATGAATGGCTCGAAAAGCACAAGCGCCATCTTTTTCGGTAACCCGCATTGATGCAGCTTCAGCTCCGGACCGATCACAATTACAGAGCGGCCTGAGTAATCCACGCGTTTGCCAAGCAGATTTTGACGGAAACGTCCACCCTTGCCCTTGAGCATGTCGCTCAATGACTTGAGAGGCCGATTGCCGGCGCCAGTTACAGCGCGGCCATGTCTGCCGTTGTCGAACAATGCGTCCACCGCTTCCTGCAGCATTCGCTTTTCATTGCGAATGATGACGTCTGGCGTCTTGAGCATGAGCAGGTTTTTCAGCCGGTTGTTACGGTTAATAACCCGGCGATAAAGATCGTTCAGGTCCGAGGTCGCGAAACGTCCGCCTTCGAGAGGAACCAGGGGCCGTAAATCCGGCGGAATAACCGGCAACACATCCAGAATCATCCATTCGGGACGCGCGTGCGAATTTTGGAAGCCTTGGATGAGCTTGAGGCGCTTGGCCAGTTTCTTTCGAATCTGTTTGCTCTTGGTCGCGGCCATTGCTTTCTCGAGCTCCTTGTTGAGCTTGTTGAGATCGATCTCGGCCAGAAGTTTTCTGATTGCCTCCGCGCCCATGCCTGCAACGAAATCCTCCCCGTATTGCTCCTGCGCCTCGCGGTATTCGACTTCGTTCAGCAGTTGCGTCTTCTGCAACGGCGTCTTGCCAGGATCGATGACGATGTAGTCCTCGTAATAAATGACGCGCTCGAGCTGGCGTGCACTCATATCAAGCATGAGCCCGATACGAGAGGGCATGCATTTGTAAAACCAGATGTGCGAGACAGGCACAGCTAATTCGATGTGCCCCATCCGTTCGCGACGGACGCGAGCCAGCGTAACTTCCACGCCGCACCGGTCGCAGATGACACCCTTATGCTTGATACGCTTGTATTTTCCGCATGAGCACTCCCAATCGCGCGTAGGACCAAAAATGCGTTCACAGAAAAGGCCTCCCTTTTCCGGTTTAAAGGTCCGGTAATTGATGGTCTCGGGATTTTTGACTTCGCCTTTGCTCCACGAGCGCATCGTGTCACTCGACGCAACGCCAATCGCGACTTGATCAAAACCCACGGGGCGTTCTTCGCCCACCAACTCACGCCAGGAATGTTCGTTCATGCTTTTTCCAAATAATTTACAATTTAAAAATTATGCGACGCTCTCCAGAAACGTAGGCGCCTGGCCACCGACCTTGACGTCGAGGCCCAGGCTCTGCATTTCCTTGATGAGAACGTTGAAAGACTCAGGTGTACCCGCTTCAAGCGAGTTATCGCCCTTGACGATCGACTCATAAATCCGGGTCCGTCCTTGTACGTCATCGGATTTAACGGTGAGCAGTTCCTGCAAAGTATAGGCAGCTCCGTACGCTTCCAGCGCCCACACTTCCATTTCACCAAAACGCTGACCACCGTACTGCGCCTTCCCGCCGAGCGGCTGTTGAGTGACGAGCGAATACGGTCCAACCGCACGAGCGTGAATCTTGTCAGCCACAAGGTGTCCGAGCTTCATCATATAGATGTAGCCAACGACGACCTCCTGATCGAAAGGATCGCCGGTGCGTCCGTCGAAAAGTTTTGCCTTACCGCTTTCTTGCACCCAGGTGAATCCCTCCTTCTTCCGAGCGTCATGCAAATATTCGCGAATCTGTTTTTCCTTAATTCCGTCGAACACCGGAGTCGCGACTTTGAATCCCAGCGCCTTGGCGGCAACCCCCAGATGTGTTTCGAGAACTTGTCCGACGTTCATGCGGCTCGGCACGCCCAATGGGTTAAGCACAATTTCAACGGGCGTTCCATCTGCTAGGAAAGGCATGTCTTCTTCAGGCACGATGCGAGCGACAACGCCTTTATTTCCATGACGACCGGCCATTTTATCGCCCACGCTCAGTTTGCGCTTGCTTGCGATGTAAACCTTGACCTGTTTGATGATTCCCGGATCGATATCATCACCGCTTTCCACCCGATCCATGGCGCGATCGCGTTCGAGTTCGAGCTCCGCGAACTTGTGCTCATAGGCGCCAATGATTTCGCGGATCTTATTGCGAATCGGACTCGGATCGATCTCGATGTGATCGTGCGCCGTCGCCAGCTTGCGTAAGAGCGTTTTGGTGATCTTGCGATTGGCTGGAATGATGATCTCACCGTTCTTGGCGTTTACGACATCCAGAGGAACTTTTTCGCCGAGCAAGACGTTTGAAAGTGAATCCGTCAATTGCTCGATCAGCCCGTCTTTCTTGCGCTTATGTTCTTCGCTGATGGTTTTGAGTTGTCGTCTGGTTTCCGCCGGGGTCAGTTTTTCGCGCGAAACTTCGCGACGAGACGAGACCTTTACATCCATCACAATTCCGTAAGTCCCTGAAGGAACGGTAAGCGACGTGTCCTTTACATCCGCTGCTTTCTCTCCAAAAATTGCACGCAACAAGCGTTCTTCCGGCGCCAATTCGGTTTCGCTCTTCGGGGTAATCTTCCCAACCAGAATGTCGCCCGGCTTCACTTCCGCGCCTACCCGTACAACCCCGTCGGGCCCCAGGTTGCGCAGAGCTTCTTCGCTGACGTTGGGAATGTCCCGAGTAATTTCCTCCGGTCCGAGCTTGGTATCACGCGCACCGATCTCGAATTCATCGATGTGGATCGACGTATAGATGTCTTCTTTGACCACTTTCTCCGAGATCATGATGGCATCCTCGAAGTTGTATCCATTCCAAGGCATGAACGCGACGAGCACATTGCGCCCCAGAGCCAGTTCGCCGTGATCGGTGTTTGGACCGTCGGCGATGACTTGACCGCGTTTCACGTGCTGACCTTTGCGCACAGTCGGTTTCTGGTTCACGCACGTGCCGGCATTAGACCGCATAAATTTGCGGAGCTCATAAACGTGAATCCCAGCCTCCGGATCAGTCTTGAGCTTCTTCTTGCTCTCCGGGAGATGCCCATCTTTCGTGACAACGATTTGGTCAGCCGTGACCGAAGCCACCTTGCCGCTGTCGGATGCCAGAACAACCGCGTGAGAGTCTCGCGCCACTTTCTCTTCCAGGCCCGTGCCCACGAGCGGCATCTCGGAAACGACGAGAGGAACGCCCTGGCGTTGCATATTGGAGCCCATCAGCGCCCGGTTTGCGTCGTCGTGTTCGAGGAACGGAATGAGGCCCGCCGCCACGGATACAAGCTGCTTCGGCGAGACGTCCATGTAATTCACCTTGGAGGGATCGACTTCCAGAAAGTCGCCGCGGTAGCGCACGGATACTTTCTCACCCGTGAAATGTCCGCGTCCGTCAATAGGCGCATTGGCTTGCGCAACGAGAAAATTCTCTTCGCGATCAGCAGTAAGATATTCGATCTGGTCCGTCACGCGGCCCTTTTCCACCTTGCGATACGGCGTCTCGATGAAACCAAACTCATTGATGCGCGCGAAAGTGCTCATCGAGCTAATCAAGCCGATGTTTGGCCCTTCCGGTGTCTCGATGGGACAAATGCGCCCGTAATGAGACGGATGAACGTCGCGCACCTCGAAACCGGCGCGCTCCCGACTGAGACCACCCGGCCCAAGAGCGGACAAACGGCGCTTGTGCGTTAATTCTGCGAGCGGATTCGTTTGATCCATGAACTGCGACAGCTGTGACCGGCCAAAGAAGTCGCGGATGACCGCGCTGAGTGCTTTTGGATTAATCAGCTTCTGCGGGGTCATGCCGTCGACATTGATATCGAACAGAGTCATGCGCTCCTTGACTAGGCGCTCCGTGCGAGCAAGACCGACACGGCACTGGTTCGCCAGTAATTCACCAACGGTGCGCACACGGCGGCTGCCCAGATGATCAATATCATCGAGGCTGCCTTCGCCCCGTCGAAGATTGATCAGGTATTTGATCGCAGCGATAAAATCCTTGTCCGTTAGAATCCGCTCCGTAGAATCAACGTTGATCCCAAGCTTTTGATTAATCTTGTAACGGCCCACACGTCCGAGGTCGTATTTCTTCGGATCAAAGAAGAGCCTTTTTAGCAAAGCACGCGCATTGGCCACAGTCGGCGGATCGCCAGGGCGAAGACGCCGGTAAATGTCCTTGAGCGCTTCTTCCTGGTCGTGCGCGGGGTCTTTTCGAAGCGCCTTCACGATGGTGTCATCGTTTGCGATGTCGATCACTTTCACCTCCTGAATTTTGAGCGCCATGATCTGGCGCACAGTCGCCAGCGTAAGGGGTTCGAATGCACGCGCCACCGTCACCTCGCCATCGCGGATCTCCGCAGTCAGCACTTTGGTGGCCAGCTTTTCTTCGTCGAGTTTCTGACTCAGCTTCAGGGTCTCAATGTTGTAAAAAAGTTTGATGACGTCTTCGTCGGATCCGTAGCCAAGGGCGCGAAGGAATGTGGTGGCAAGAAACTTCCGTCGCCGCTTGCGTCGATCGAGATAAATGTAAAGAAGGTCAGCCGTATCAAATTGAACCTCGATCCATGATCCCCGGTCCGGAATGATCCTGAAACTGTAGAGCACCTTGCCGTTTACGTGGACGGTAGATTCAAATGCGATCCCCGGAGAGCGGTGCAACTGGCTTACGACTACGCGCTCTGCGCCGTTAATGACGAAGGTCCCTTGGGGCGTCATCAGCGGGATCTCGCCCATGTAGACTTTCTCTTCTTTGGTGCCTTTTTCTTCGCGCAATTGGAAAGTGACATGCAATGGCGCGCTGTAGGTCTGTCCTTCCCGCTGCGCCTCCAACGCGGCTAATTTGGGCTCGCCAATCTCATAGTGACTGAAATCGAGCACCGCTTTCTCGTCGTAGCTCTCGATTGGAAAGACCTCTTTGAAAACAGCCTGGAGTCCCTGATTTTTCCGCTTTGAAAACGGGACGTCTTTCTGAAGGAAATCAACGTACGAGTTTGCCTGAACCTCAATTAGATTTGGCGGTTCGATCCCTTCCTTGATGCTTCCAAAGTAAATACGTTCCGACATAAAATACTAGCCAAGAATTAGCCTCGCACCGTCCACCCCAATCGTGGACGAAACGGGCAAGATTTAAGGGCTCAGCAACGAGCGAAGGGCACAAAAATGCACCCAAAACAGCGGTTTGTCAAATTCACCGCCGTTTTGCTGCCTTTCCTGTGCTTTGCCGTTGAGCGCCGGGTTAAAAATAAGTTCTGCCTGCCTCTAACCAGAATAAGATATTAGTCTGAAATTTCCGCTCCGCAAGGAAAATCTGCGGCGGACGGCCTATAAAACTCATCCGCCTCAGTCACTGATAGGAACCAAACAATCCCGACTTAGCGAGTTGTCGTACTATTTAATTTCAACTTTCGCACCGGCGGCCTCGATCTTTTTCTTGATCTCGTCCGCTTCTTCCTTTGTCACGCCTTCCTTGATTGTCTTGGGTGCGCCTTCCACAAGCGCCTTAGCTTCCGCGAGGCCAAGTCCCGGCACGGCGCCACGAACCTCCTTGATCACAGCAATCTTGTTCGAGCCCATCTCTTTTAAGATGACATCAAAGGTAGTTTTCTCTTCTGTCGCCGGGGCTGCCGCTCCGCCAGCTGCGCCCGCTGCGGCTGGACCAGCCGCCACTGCGACCGAAGCCGCTGCGCTTACACCCCACTTTTCTTCCAGTTGCTTGACCAACCCGGCAATCTCCAGCACCGACAGGCTGCTGAGTTGCTCCACCAATTTATCTGTGTCTGCCATTTCTTATTTCCTCCAATTGCCGCTTCCGAAAGCCTTCGGAAAATTAAGGCCAATAGCCACTGACCCGGACAGTTTTTGTTTCAATTCCCGTCCCGCCATTGCGAGCGGAAAAACCATCTTACGCCGTCGCTTGCGCGGCCGCGCCCTCCTTTTCTGCCTTCGCTTTCAGTAACCGTGCCAACAAAAAGCCAGGTTCATTCAGTAAGCGCACCAAGCGTGTCGCGGGAGACAAGAGTAGCCCGAGCAATTGCGCCTGCAAAATTTCGCGCGACGGCAGATCCGCCAACTTCTCCAATTCCGCGGCAGAAAGAACAGCCCGGTCAACAAAACCAATCTTCAGCGCTGCGATTTTAAATTCAGCCGCGAACGTCTTGAAAATTTTGGCCACGGGCGCCACATCGTTCTCACCTGTCACAACGGCTGTCTGACCGGTCAGCATTTCGCCCGCATCAGCAAAACCAGAATCAGTCATGGCACGTTTGAGGAAATTATTCTTCACAACGTGCACTTCCGCGCCGGCTGGAGCCAGTCGGTTCCGCAATTCACTAAAATCGCCGACCCTCATCCGCTGGTAGTCGGTTACGAGCACGAAAGGAGAGTGTTTCAACTTCTCGGAAAGATCGGAAACGACGCTGGCTTTTTCTGGTCTCATTTTATTTTCGATATTGCGTCTCTAAGACTACACATTCAAATACGGTGCCGGATCAACGCGAACTCCGGGAGACATGGTCGCACTGATTGTCAGGCCTTCAAGGTACCGCCCTTTCGCTGAGGCGGGACGAGCTCGAACGACTGCATCAATTACCGCGTTTCCGTTTTCCACCAAAGCATTTTCCTCAAATGAAAATTTCCCAACAGGCACCGCCACGTTGCCGTTTTTATCCAGTTTAAACTCCACGCGACCTGCTTTCACTTCCTGCACAGCCTTGGCTGTGTCGTCCGTTACTGTGCCAGTACGGGGATTCGGCATCAGTCCGCGCGGTCCAAGAACCTTCCCCAGCTTTCGGACCTCCGCCATCGCTGCTGGAGTTGCGATCGCGACATCAAAATCCTGAAAACCTTCCTGACACTTCTGGATTAGATCTTTCATCCCAACAAACTCCGCGCCCGCCTCCCTGGCTGCCTGCGCGGCCTGGCCCTCGGCAAAAACCAGAACCCGCACTTTTTTGCCACTGCCATGCGGAAGCGGACAGGTCCCGCGAACCATTTGATCAGATTGCTTGGGATCAACACCAAGCCGAAATGAGACGGTTACGGTCTGATCAAACTTTGTCGACGGAAATTTTTTTAACGTCGAGACGGCCTCATGAAGACTGTAAGTCTTTGCCCGATCTACCTGTTGCGCCGCTGCGCGATAACGTTTGCTTCTATTTCTTTGCATGTTGATTTGCAGTTCCATCGCCCCGGCCTCTTGAGAGAAAACACGGGGCTCCTGCCAAAATATTAAGCCGCTCAGTCCCAGCGGCGGGGCGTTCAATTTAGCGGCTATCTTTTCCTTGTCAAAATCAACTTTAGTGACGTCGACTCCAACACGGCTAATCCGCTGGGTCTCCAACTTCTGTCGGCTCGGTTATCTTGGTAGCGTGTTGAACAATCGGCCCGTTCCTAATGATTTTTCCCTCTTTCATCACGAAGAACACTCGCTCTGTTGCGGTAATATCGCTAAGCGGATCGCCCGGCATCGCAATGATGTCAGCGAGCTTTCCCTTTTCCAAGGTGCCAGTTTTTTGCGCGATGCCGAAGAGCTCGGCATCACTTGCTGTGCCAGATTTCAATGCATCGGTTGGCGTCATTCCGAGATCAACCATCAGCTTAAACTCTTTAGCGTTCTGACCGTGTGGAAAAACGGCGGCATCGGTGCCAAAAGAAATTCTCACTCCTAATTTTACAGCGTTGCGAAACATGTCCGAACGCGAAGCTGCTGCGGCTTTCGCTTTGGCCTGCAGCGCTGCTGGATAATTCTCCAGCTTGCTCATGATCCATTCGGTGGCCATAAGTGTAGGGGTCAGGAAGACGCCCTTGTTTTTCATCCGGGTAAGCGTTTCCGGTTTCACAAATGAGCCGTGTTCAATGGAATCAACGCCGGCCTCGATCGCTTCCCGGGCAGCCTGGTCGCCATGACAATGCACTGCCACTTTTTTGCGCAAACGATGAGATTCATCAACGACTGCCGCCATCTCAGCCGGCGTCAATTGTGGGGTGTCCACTTCGTCTGTTAAAGAAAGTACGCCGCCCGACACTGCAGCCTTAATCACATCGGCGCCATTTTTGACTTCGAACCGCACTGCTTTTCGCGCGTCGTCCGGACTATCGATAATTCCATCCGTGTAATCCGGCTCACGCCCAAAAAGAAAATCACGGAATCCGCTGGTCGGATCGAAGTGACCGCCGGTGGCGCCGATTCCCTTAGTCGCAACCAACATACGTGGACCAACGACTACTCCTTGGTTAATCGAATTGCGCAGAGCAACGTCGACAAACTCGCGGCTGCCCACGAATCGGCTTCCGAGATCGCGCACGGTGGTGAAACCGGCTTCGACAGTGGCGCGCGCGTGCGCCGTGGCAATGATTGCCTGCTCGGAGACATTGAGATCGAGCTCTTTCAGTCGGCGCACATTGTAATCGCCGGAGTAATCCAGCGTCAGATGCGTATGTGCGTCCATGAATCCAGGCGCGAGCGTGGCGTCGCCCAGATCGATCACCTGCGCACCGTTTCGAATAGCCAGATTGCTACCGACATCGACAATCTTATCGTCTTGAACGATAACCACGCCATTTGGGATGAGCGATTTCGATTTCCCGTCGAACAAGCGTGCGGCTTTCAGCGCAATTACATTGTCGGCAGCCCGAACTGGAATCGCCCCAATGGCGAAGGCCATGATTGCCGGAACAAGGCGCGACCATCGATTACAAGCCAGCACATTCATCGTCGCGCATATAAAAGGTTCGCGGCAACAAAGCAAGAGCACGTCGGGAAAATCACGAAGTCCGAATGACCAGCGGAGCTTAAACCGGCGACTGATGAAAGGAAGGGTGCGCTACGGTCTCCGCGCTTTCGCCTCGCTTTCGGTGAGGCCCTGCCGCGCCAAGGCCAGATCCGGATTGAGTGCTAGCGCCTGTTCGAAGGCAGCAATGGCACGTTCATGCTGACCGAATAAAGCAAGATAGCGTCCGCGATTGATCAACATGTTGGCATAGACCGGCAGTACCTTAACGTTTACGGGATCGCCTTTTCCGAATCGCAGCGTCCCGTCGGCAAGGCCGCGTATTTGCAGATGCACATCCGGCGAATCATGAAAGCCCTGACCGCCCGCGAGATTAAAGACAAGCCCTTGTGGAACCAGTTGATATTTTTGACTAAGCCATCTGATCAGCTCGCCGTTGACTGAGTCGGAGGAAATCAAATCGTTCGTCATATAAACCGGCGCAACCCTGCCTTCGTTGGTCACCATTGATTGAATCATCTCTAAAAATGCTGTGCTGATTCTTTGTGTCAGCGCCGGACTCCTGGCAAAGGCTCCTGGATCGCGCTCCCATTCTTTGAGGTTTTCGACAAATACGTCGATTTTTTCGCGCGATCGCTCGATCAAGCCGGGATAAGCGTGTTTCAAATAATCGAAATACCACGACCGGCGTAGAAGATTGATGTCCACCACTTTTGCGTCCGGCCGGAGTTGTTCGATTTCCTGCGCATAAAACATGGGGGCCACGACTTGCCAATCGAGCGTGAGCAGGAGCCCGTTGGGCGCGATCGCTTTGAGCAGATTGTCGACATAATCGTGCGCGATGAAGTATTGCCTGCGATTATTAAACGGCCAGTTCGCTGTGAGACCGGCGGTGCAAACAGCCAGAACAACAATTGCCGCCGCCAAGGATGGCTTCAATCCCGGCAAGGATTTGGAAACGGCCCTTTGGACCAACCATCGAATACCAAAACCAGTGGCAATCGCGATCGAAATGAATGTGGGCAGATAGTACGCATCTTTGTCTTCCGCAATTTCGTAGCTGAGGGCGTAAGCCAAATCGGCGACCACGATAGTCAGGAGAAACCAGAAAGTCGTACGGTCTCTCTTGAAAGCATCAGCGAAACCGGCGAAAGCCAGAACGAGCGACAATGGAATCCACGGAAAGCCGAATTCGCGCATTGTTATCCTGCAGAACTCAGCAAACTGTTCTCCCATGATCTCGGGTTTAAAGGAGAAATAGACCTGATACTGGCGGCCCGTCAGATGCCACCATATTTCCTGCAGCGAACGCGGATGGCCCCAGTTAATGACAGGCGAGCGCGAAGCTGCAAGCGGCAGGTAAGCATAAACGGCGACCAGAGCGCCAATTGAAATCAATGCGGCATAAACCAACCGTCTGCTGGTAAAAAAGCTCACCCCCTGGGTACGAAAAACAATGACCGCGATGGCAGGAAGGGTCAGCGCCACGGTGACATGATGAACGCCCAGGGCCAGCCCGAATATCAGCGCAGCCGAATAAAGCAAAGCGTCGTGCCTCGTGACTTGGAAAACGTTCGAAGCCGCCGAAATATGCATCCTGTCTTCGACGATGCGTCGGCGCCACCGAAGCATCAGGAAGAAGATACTGACAATCAGCAGTGCATTCAGAGCATAGACCTCGGTGATGGTCGCATACGACCAAAGCGTGCGGGAAAACGCCATGAGCAATCCCGCGCCCAGCGCGGGCGCAGCCACCATAAGATGCGTGACACCCAATTCCTCGGTCTTCTTGGTGCCTCTCTTTCGTCGCTTCGCCGTAGCTAGATATGACGCTGTAATGATCAGCTCCGCCACGACTAACGTGAGCATTGCGCAAGCGAGCGCCGCGAAAAGCGCGGACGAAAAATTGATCCGTTGCGCGACGTTTCCGAGGGGCACTAGCGACGCGAGATGAGCGAGAATGATCCATAACGGAACGCCCGGTGGATGCGCGATCCCAAGGCCCCGAGCAACTACGATTAGCTCACCGCTGTCAGTCAGGGTGACCGTCGGCGCGAGCGTCCGGCTATAAAGAAGGAACGCAACAAGAAACACGGTCCCGGCGCAGAGTAACTGTACCGCAGTCAGAGAAGTGATTCGAGAATTCGCCGGCTGGGCAGACTTTGATTTCGACTCGGACGTCGGCACGCTCTGCTGAGTCGTACCTCTAAGATCTTTCGTGTCCTTCGAAAGCTCGCGCGCCATTGCCTATCGTCTCGCAAACTCGCTCTCCTGCAAATCAGGGACCAAGGCCGAGTTCATAGAACCACACGCCTGTCTCAAACCGTCCTCGCATCGCTTTTGACGAGCCATCAGTCAAACGAGAAACTCAGTCCTTAAATCAAGTTTCTTGTGTCCCGCACTTTCTTCGCTTGAATCGCGCCGATGAAACTCCGAGATTTTTCGCGGTCCCCGATTATTTCGGGGTTGTCGATCTTAGCTGCCGCGCATTGCACGGCCTTCGCCACAAACGTTATTGCGCAAACTCTAACTGCCACGCCATCCGCCTCGCCGGCACCGGCCGATTACGATCTCCGCTGGGGCGTAAAGATTCCTATGCGTGACAAGGTGGAGCTGAACGTAACGTTATATTTGCCGAAAACTCCCGATGGCTCGTTACCGAAGACGCCGGTCATCTTCACACTGACACCTTACATCTCTGATAGCTATCACGCGCGCGGCTCATATTTTGCATCGCATGGCTACGCATTTGCGCTCGTCGACGTTCGCGGCCGCGGAAATTCCGGCGGCGAATTCGAGCCGTTTGCAAATGATCCACGGGACGGGCACGACTTGGTCGAGTGGTTTGCGAAACAACCATTTTGCGACGGCAAAGTAGCGATGTGGGGTGGTTCGTACGCGGGATTCGATCAGTGGGCAACAGCGAAAGAACTCCCGCCACATCTAGCGACGATCGTTCCCGCCGCAGCCGCTCATCCGGGCCTCGATTATCCGTCGACCCAGAACGTGGGTCTAACCTACGACATGCAATGGTACACGTTCACCAGTGGCCGGACCGGACAGCAAAACCTGTTCGGTGATCAAAAATTTTGGCGAACGAAGTTCCTCGATGCCTACAAGAAACATATCCGCTTCAAATCGTTGGACTCGTTTGTGGGAAATCCGTCCGTCAATTTTCAACGCATCGTCAAACATCCAACACTCGATGCCTACTACGACGCCATGGTACCAGCGCGCGAGCAGTTTCAAAAAATCACTGTCCCCGTCCTGACAATCACGGCGCAATACGATGGGGATGAGCTTGGCGCACTTAGCTATTACCGAGATCATCTGGCAAACAGCTCGTCAGAAGTGCGCGCGAAACATTTTCTGGTCATCGGCCCGTGGGACCACGCGGGCACGCGTACACCTACGGATGAAGTCGCAGGCGTAAAGTTCGGGCCCGGAGCCGTTATCGATCTGAATGATCTGCATCGGCAATGGTATGACTGGACAATGAAAAGCGGCCAGCGGCCGGAATTTCTCAAGGACCAGGTTGCTTACTATTTGCTCGCAGCCGGCAACAGCGGCGCCAATGGCGAGTGGAAGTACGCCGATAATTTCGAAACACTGGTCGCGAACCCGAAAATTTTTTACCTCGATTCGAAAAACGGCGACGCGAATGGAGTGTTTCGTTCCGGCTCGCTTGCCGAAAAGCGGCCCAATGACGGTTCGGACACTTTCACCTACGATCCGCTGGATACCACGCGTGGCGAAACAGTTGATGGGATCGATCCGAAAGAGAAAACGGCAGGTATCGATCAAACGTATGCTTTGAGCATCGGCAAGGATGGTTTGGTGTACCACACAGGCGCGCTTTCTAACGAAACACCCTTCATCGGCTGCCCGGCAGTGACATTATGGTTATCGATCGATACGCCTGATGTCGATCTCTCCGCCAACCTGTATGAAATCCAGCCGGATGGCACCAGCATCCTGCTCTGGAGCGATACTCGCCGCTTGCGCTACCGCGATTCACTGCGCGAAGCCAAACTGGTGAAACCAGGCGAAATAGTGCGCTGCAATTTCAATCCCGGTCTCTTCGTCGCTCGCCGACTGATGAAAGGCAGCCGGCTTCGCCTGGTCGTGTCGTCCCCAAATTCGACTCAGTGGCAAAAGAATTATTGCTCGGGCCGAGTTGTCGCCGAAGAAACGGCAAAGGACGCGCGCAGTTGCAACGTGCAGGTGTATCATGACGCAACCCATCCCAGCACGATTCAACTTCCGCTGCGATGATCCGCTGCACTCTTGGAATTTTGCTCCTCACGGGCGCGTCTTTGCTGCTTGGGAATCCGGCGGGAGACGCTTCGGAAATCGTGATCGCAATCCGTTATCTGCAAGCGGGGGGAACGAGCCACTCCCACCTCTATCTGTATGGCGAAGATGGAAAACTGCTGCGGCAATTAACGAATGACGACTCTGGACAGGATTCCGCTCCGATTTTTGCGCCTGATGGAAACGTGATTGTCTTCACGCGCGAAGAAACCAATAACGCTCGCGAATTTTGGAGCGTTGATCCACTTGGCAAAGCATTGAAAAAACTGGAGGCTGCCCCTGATTGGTACTCCTCATCTAAAAGCTCGCCGTATTTCACAAACGTCGAGCCCGAAGAACCCGCATCTCCCAACCGGTCAGTATCACCTGAGGAATTTGCATCTCCCAGCGCGACGGCGATACCCACTTACAAATCACCTGACGGTTCTGTCGAATTGATCTTACGCGAAGATCCAAACGATGAAGATGATCAGATCGACGGGCCGGGTCATGGAAAACATTACCTGCTCCGCGATCTGAAAACAGCACAGGAAACGGAATTTGGAAAGTTACCCGGATTTTATGGCGTGTTCGGATTGCTTCACGAGAACCAGGATAAGGATCAGCATTTTCTCTTCGAAGGGACGCTGCACGTTGCATTTTTCGATTTGCATTTAAACAGCACCGACGGCGACACGGTTTTCGCGCTCGATCTCGCCGGCCCGCGTCTGGTCAGGTTATCGCCGAATTGGGCTGCTCCGATTCCGCTGCCTGGCGAAGCAGCGTTTCTCACATTTACAGAGAATCGCTACGTGCCCATCCCAGGCAGCAAGAAAACGGCGAATTGTTCCTATATGGAACACTGGGACGAAAAGCTGAGCGAGATTCGCTACGCGCGCGAAAAATCCGCGGCGCTCTGTTACGGCGCGTCGATGTATCGCCCCGGCAAAAACCCCAGTGTTATCACGCTGCGGCGCACAACCGACTAACTCACGATGAAGAAACGTTGGGCGAGGGTTCTGCTTGTTACCGTACTGTTAGTCAATGCTTCGGCTGCAACCGAATCAATAGGAAAATTGGCGAACGATTTCTGGGCGTGGCGCGCGAAGTACGCGCCATTTACCGGGGACGACGTGAATCGTATCGAGCGGCCCGGCGGGACTCGCGACTGGTCGCGCGCCAGCATAGACAAACAACAAAAGGACCTGGCCGAATTTGAGGCGCGCTGGAAGAAGCTCGACCCGGCACAATGGGCGGTTCGGCAGCAGGTGGACTACCATCTGATCGGTTCCGCTTTGGCGCGGGTGCGCTGGGAATTGGACATCAATCCAGGCTGGAAACGCGACCCCAATTTCTACATCGCTCAAACGCTCACGGCAGTTGTTGAAGCGCTCACTGTGCCGGGACCGTACGACGCAGCCCATAGCCGGGAAATTCTCACCCGAATCGAAAACATCCCGTCGATCTTGCAGCAGGGCGCTGAGAATCTGGACAAGCCTCCGGCGCCATTCGCGACCGTCGCAATTCAAGCGTTGGAAAATATTCGACCGCACCTGCATCAAATGGCCGCAGCATTGGTAAAATCCACAACTCTCAAAGAAGAGGAACTGAACGGCGCAACTGACCGCGCAGCGGACGCGCTGGAACGTTTTCGCGAGAAGCTTCGGGAAATGTTGCCGTCGCTGCCGAACGAAACCGCCCCTGGGCGTGACGCGTACGTGTTCTTTCTCAAGAACGTCGCACTAATGCCGTATTCGCCGGAAGACCTTTTGGCGATGGGCAGGCAGGAATGGAACCGTGCCGTCGCGTTCGAAACGTTCGAGAAAAACCGCGACAAGGATGTGCCCGCACTGAAGACTGCGGACAACATCGTCAATTGGATCAAAGAAGCAGCGGAGAAAGAATTGCAGATCCGGAAGTTTCTTGAGGATCGCGGCATTCTTACGGTTCCTGATTGGGTTCAGCACTACACACTTCGAGCGATGCGACGGCGGAGGACCCGCGGCCAATAACTGTTCATGAGGGAATTCCCGGGCATTACTTCCAGCTTTGCCTTTCGTGGAAGCATGAGGACCCGATCCGGCGGCATTACTATGACTCGGGAGCGAATGAAGGAATCGGCTTTTACGCAGAAGAGATGATGTTACAGGCCGGGCTATTCGATGACAGTCCGCACACGCGCGAGATCATTTACAATTTCATGCGGCTCCGCGCGCTGCGCGTGGAAGTGGACGTCAAACTTGCGCTGGGCGAATTCACCCTTGATCAGGCCACGAAATATCTTCAGGAAAAAGTGCCCATGGACTCAGATACCGCCCGTCAGGAAGCAATTGCCTTCTCTACCGGTCCCGGCCAAGCCATCACCTATCAGATCGGCAAACTACAGATAATGAAATTTCTGGCTGAGGCGCGAATGCAACAAGGCGACAAGTTCAACCTCCGGACGTTCCACGATTTCGTTTGGAAAAACGGAAATGTACCAATTGCGTTGCAGCAGTGGGAATATCTAGGACGCAGGATAGATTTTCCTGCGGTTCGGTGAAAAGTTCGTTTCGGCGAGGACGCCGAAAACAGGTCGCCGCGGCGACCGCTCCCCAATCCGTGATATCCGCGGAATCCGCAGTTCCGTTTAATCGACGATTTCCAGGCCCATCTGGCGGGCCGTGCCGGCGACGATGCGGAACGCGGCTTCGTCGTTACGTGCGTTGAGGTCTTTGCGCTTGGTGTTCACAATATCCATCACCTGTTTGCGCGTGACTTTGCCAACCTTTGTCTTGTTAGGTTCCTTCGACCCGGCAGCAATGTTGGCCGCTTTCTTCAGAAGGACCGCGGCGGGCGGACTCTTCGTGATGAACGTAAAGGATTTGTCTTTGTAAACAGTGATGACGACCGGAAGAATGTCGCCGGCTTGCTTCTGCGTCGCCGCGTTAAATTCCTTGCAAAACGCCATGATGTTGACGCCGCGTGGACCAAGCGCCGTTCCAACTGGCGGCGCCGGGTTTGCCTGGCCCGCAGGAATTTGAAGTTTAATCTCAGCTACTTTTTCTTTTGCCATTGTGGTTCGTTGAAGCGTTGAATAGTTGAATCGTTAAAGCGGAACACTAACCGCGCTCGACCTGCCAGTATTCCAGTTCCACGGGAGTAGCGCGGCCGAAAATGGTAACTGAGACGCGCAGTTTGCCGCGTTCCGGATCGATTTCTTCGACGATTCCGGTCTGGTTTTGGAACGGGCCGTCGGCGACTTTTACCGACTCGCCCACTTCGAAGCTGACCTTCGGTTTCACCTTTTCTTCGCGCTCTTTCATTTGCGCCAGCATGCTGTCCACCTCTGACTGGCGCATCGGGATTGGTTTGTCCTTGGTGCCGGCAAACCCAATCACGCCGGGTGTGTCGCGGATGAAATACCACGTGCGCCCGACCAACTGATTGTTTTCGTCGAGCAGGTGCATGTTAACGATCAGATAGCCGGGGAAAAACTTCCGCGTGGTCTCGCTCTTTTTCCCTTTCTTGATTTCCGAGACGCGCTCTGTCGGGACAAGCACGTCATAAATCAGCTCGCCCATCTCTTCCGTTTTGACGCGTTTCAAGATATTCTCGCGCACCTTGTTTTCTTGTCCGGAAAGCACGTGCACGACGTACCATTGATCTTTGCCTGCGAGTGTCTGTGCCATAAATCAGTGCAACCGGGTGAAAAAATGGACAACGTTCACCAGAACCAGATCGAAAAGCGCAACGTATCCACCAAGCAATAACATCGCGATAAGCACCACCACGGTCGAGTCACTCAGTTCCTTGTAACGGCGGAATCCTTTCTCTTTCGGATCCCACGGCCACGAACATTTCTGGAGCTCGACCTTAACTTCGCTGAAGAAGTTTTTGATTTTGGTAATCATCTCAAATCTAAATCGTGTTTCGTTGAAATGTTGAAGGGTTAAAGCGGCCGATTACAATGCAATTTCTTTTCTTTCGATTCACGTTTCAACGCTTCACCCCTTTAACGCGGCGTTAGCCACACGCCAGGAGGGACTCGAACCCCCAACCGACGGTTTTGGAGACCGCTACTCTACCAATTGAGCTACTGGCGTAAGTTTACTCTTCCTCTTCCGCTCCCTCTTAATCTCCTCTTCCTTCCACATCCCACAAGTGGGCAGAATCAGAGAAAGAGTGTTAATCCAGAATGTCACTCACGCGACCGGCGCCGACGGTCTTGCCGCCTTCGCGAATGGCGAAGCGAATCGTCTTTTCCATTGCGATTGGCGTGATCAACTCGACTTCAATTGAGATGTTGTCGCCGGGCATGACCATTTCTACGCCGTCAGGCAATTTAACGGTGCCAGTTACGTCGGTGGTACGGAAGTAAAACTGTGGACGGTAATTGGTGAAAAACGGGGTGTGACGTCCGCCTTCCTCTTTGCTCAGCACATAGACTTCCGCCTTGAATTTCTTATGTGGAGTAATCGAACCCGGCTTCGAAATGACCTGGCCGCGCTCGACTTCTTCCTTCTTTAAGCCGCGCAACAAAACGCCAACGTTATCGCCCGCACGCGCTTCATCGAGAAGTTTGCGAAACATTTCAATGTCGGTTGCAACAGTCTTCGCGGTGGGACGAATGCCGACCAGTTCGACTTCTCCCATTTTCTTGAGAACACCGCGCTCGACACGACCTGTAGCGACGGTGCCGCGACCTTCAATGTTGAACACGTCCTCGATCGGCATCAGGAACGGCTGATCCACCGGGCGCTCCGGAACCGGGATGTAGTCGTCAATGGCCTCAACGAGGGCGAGAACCTGTTTCTCGGCCTCAGCATCACCATTGAGCGCTTTGAGCGCGCTGCCCTTAACGATCGGGATCTTATCTCCGGGAAATTCATACTGCGTCAGCAAATCTCGCACTTCCATCTCAACGAGATCGAGAAGCTCCGGGTCATCGACCATATCGACCTTGTTCAGGAACACGACGATCGAGGGCACACCAACCTGGCGCGCCAGCAGGATATGTTCGCGCGTTTGCGGCATGGGCCCGTCCGCCGCAGAAACAACCAGAATGGCGCCGTCCATCTGCGCTGCGCCGGTGATCATGTTCTTGACGTAGTCGGCGTGGCCGGGGCAATCCACGTGTGCATAGTGGCGTTTGTCGCTCGAGTACTCCACGTGGGCAGTGTTAATCGTGATGCCGCGCTCTTTTTCTTCGGGCGCGTTGTCGATTGATTCGTACGCGCGCACTTCGGCCATGCCTTTCTTGGCCAGAGCTGCCGTAATTGCTGCCGTAAGGGTCGTCTTACCATGGTCAACGTGACCGATCGTGCCGACGTTCACGTGCGGCTTGTCGCGTTTAAATGCTTCCTTAGCCATTTCAATTCTCCTGTTTTACTAAACTCTCTGTTTTTTCTAATTATCCGCTGCCGGTCTTGAGCCTATATGGAGCCCATGACCGGGATTGAACCGGTGACCTCGTCCTTACCAAGGACGTGCTCTACCAACTGAGCTACATGGGCTGCTCTTCGCCAGCCCAGCGCCTCTGCGGCAACCCGAGCGGCAAACCGGTTTTGCCTTCTGCCAGAGATTCAAAAGTCCCAAAGCCGCGTCAAATTTGCAATTTGAACGACCATGGGACCGCCTCGTTCCAGCAAAAAGCGTCCGCAAACTAACAGCGCGCACCGTCGTGTCAAAGAAATTTCTCGGTATGACGGCGCGCCGCGGTGGCCCCAGCGAAAGGTCGCGCGGCGATGTCCCTAGACTCAACGGATTCTGCTGTTTGTCTCTTCGGGTTTTCCTCGTGTGACCAAACGCACGATGACGGCAATGATGATGAGCGCCACGATGGCAATGCCCACATTGAACGGCGTGATCAAACCCGGCCCGGGCGTTGGAGTGGGAGTAGCCGAAGGAGGAGGCGGTGCGTTTTTCGCCGCCAACATTCCCTGTACGTATTGCAAACGCTGCACAGTGTCATAGTCGTTTGGGTTTAGTTTTAACGCCGCCAGGTAATCGGCGATGGCCTTCTCATACTGCTGCAAGGAAGTGTAAGTCGCGCCTCGCTTCACCAAGTGCTCGGCATCGTTCGGGTTTTTTTCGACCAACACTGTGTAGTCTGCCAAGGCCGCATCGTAGTTTTTCAGGTTTCGATTTGCCCAGGCGCGCCGATCATAATTTTGCGGATCATCCGGTTGCTTCTGAATTGCCGTGGTGAAGTCCACGACCGCCTTGTCCCATTGGTTGAGACCGATCTCGGCAAAACCGCGGAACTTGTAGGCGTACGCGTCGTCGGGCTTGAGTTCGATTGCTTTATCAAAATCTGGCAATGCTGCATCGAATTGATTTTGCATTACCGCAGTCATCCCGCGCTCGCGATAGGCCACTTCATCCTTTGGAGCGACTTCGATCGCCTTTGAGAAATCAGCAAAAGCCTCGGCGAGACGGGGAGGGTTGCCGGCACGATACGCAGTACCACGATTAGTGTAGCCGCGTGGATCTTTCGGATTCGCTTCAATCGCTTTGGTGAACTCGGCAACGGCGCCGTCGAAGTTCTTTTGTTGAGCCAGCTCGATCCCACGCTGCATATGGTTTGCGCCACCCCCTGCCGGTTTCGCCGGTTTCCCCAACCCGACGTGACTCGCTGCAAAACAGAGAAGTGACGCAGTGGCAATGGTAATTGTTTGCTTGTTCAAGATGTGCATTCTCATTTCAGCTAACTTTTGAGCGATTTATGGTTGTACGCGAGCAAATTAACGTGCCGAACGCCTAAATGAACCAAACAAATTCGATGGCGGGAGTTGTCCATCGACATCGTCGCACAAGTCTGTCGGAAGGCTACGCTGCAGTCTTTGCCACGGTCCTTATTTGGTCTACGCCCTCCCTGTTCATGTATTATTTGAATCGCTATTACGATCCGTGGGCACAAAATTTTTATCGTTATCTTGTCGCCTGTCTCGCCATTGCACCGCTCCTGATTTACCGAGCTGGTCGCGGTGCGCTCCCGCTGTCGTGGCGGGCTGTAACGATATGTCTCGTCCCATGTCTCCCCAACGTAGTTCATCAAGTTACGCAGGTCGTTGCCCTGTTCTACATGGGTCCGGGCGTTTACACGATTTTCGCCCGGGCCTCGGTGATCTTCACTGCTTTACTCGCCCTCGCATTTTTTCCTGAGGAACGCCGGGTGATTCGCCAATGGCAGTTCCAAGTGGGCACGCTCCTCGGCTTAATTGGAGCCTTTGGCGTAATCTGGTTTCAACCCGGTCGCGAAACGGAACACATGAAACTGCCCGGATTATTCATCGCTTTCACGGCCACATTTTGTTGGGCGCTCTATGGTGTCCTGATTAAACGCCCTTCCATGCAGCTTGGCCCGACGCGCAGCTTTGGGCTGGTCAGCTTGATTACCTCGATCCTGTTACTTCCGCTTACATTCGCGTTTGGGAAAATTACCGCACCACTTCATGCCGGAGCGCAGGTAAACTTGGTTTTGATCGTCTCGGCTGTGACCTGCATTACGCTGGCGCACGTCTTGTACTACATCGCCATTCGTGAAATCGGCGTGGCGCTCGCGCAAACGCTTCAACTCCTTTGCCCGGCACTCGCTCTGGGCCTCTCGGCTTGGATTTATGGTGAACGACTGACTCAAGCTCAGCTTTGGAGCGCCGCCATTCTGCTCCTTGGTGCGTTCCTGGCCATGCGCGTGAAACCGGTCGCCACGACCGAAACTGCGGAGAATATTTGAGCGCTGGACACTCTGCGCGCGACTGCATATCCAGTATCGAGAATCCAGCATTCAGCATCCAATTTCATCCTGTGAATCTCAAAAAATATCTACGGACCCGCCAGAAAGAGATCGACCGCGCGCTGGATCGCTATTTGCCGAAGGCGAGTACCAAACCTGCTACGCTCCACAAGGCGATGCGGTACAGTCTTTTTGCCGGAGGCAAACGATTACGACCGATTCTGTGTCTCGCTTCGGCTCAAGCTTGTCGCGGAGACGCTAAGAATGCGCTTCCCCTCGCCTGTGCCGTCGAATGCATTCACACCTATTCGCTGGTGCACGATGATCTTCCGAGCATGGATAACGACGATTTCCGACGCGGCCGCCCCACGTGCCATAAAGTTTTCGGCGACGGCATCGCGGTGCTGACTGGAGACGCACTGCTGACCATCGCATTTGAAATTGTCTCGACTGCCAAGCCCGCGCCGCGTTACGACATTTCAATTTTGCTCCGAGAAATTGCCGTCGCGGCCGGAAGCCAGAGACTGATTGCTGGTCAAGTGGCCGACCTCGAAGCAGAAGGCAAGAGAGTTAAGCGCGATCAATTACGATTTATCCACGAGAACAAAACCGCAGCAATGTTGAAAAGCTCGGTCCGGCTCGGCGCGATGAGCGCCAACGCAGACACCAGGAAACTTTCCGCTATCACACAGTTCGGGCAGCGGCTTGGTCTCGCTTTCCAGGTCATCGACGATATCCTCGACGTAACCCAAACTTCGGAAATATTGGGCAAAAGCGCGGGCAAAGATGTCGCGGCAAAAAAAGCGACTTATCCTGCGGTGATTGGTCTGGAGAAATCGCGTGCTGAAGCGAGGCGACTCACGCGTCAGGCGCACGATGCTCTGTCTGTATTTCGCGAAGGCGACGCTGAAGCGCTTCACGCGCTCGCAAACTACCTTCTCGAACGCGAGTATTAAGAATCTGTGGAGCACGGCTGACAGCCTCTAGTTGCCGGGAGCCCGGCCCGACAACATCTTTTGCACACGCAAGATGAAGTGACGCCATTCCCAGCCTCGACAAGCTACCGAGACCTGCAGGGTGGCAGCACGCGCTTCCCAAAACCAGCCGCGTGGAGAATTACACCAGCGCGAGGTTTGGATCGATTTCTTCGGTCACTTTGGATTCAAATCTCATCTGTGATCGTAACAACGCAGCAAACGCAATCATCGCCGCGTTATCCGTGCACAACCACGGCTCTGCATTTTTGAATTCCAATCCTTCGCGCACACATGCTTCGCCCAATTGTTTTCGCAATTCCTGATTGCAACTAACACCACCGCTTACCGTCACAAGACTGACGCGATATTTCTGCGCGGCCGCAATTGTCTTGCGTACGAGTACATCGATAACCGCCTCTTGAAAGGAAGCGCAGAGATCGCTAATCACGTCGTCCCGAGCGGAGTCGAGGGATCCCGTGGCGTTACCCACAGAGTTCTTCATCGCGGTTTCTCGACTTCGCTTCGCTTCGCTCGAAATGACAATCTTCGGCAGCAAATAGCGCACGGCGGTTTTCAACCCGCTAAAACTGAAGTTCTCCGAGTCGAGCATGCTGCGCGGCAAGTCAAAACGAGTTGGATCACCGCCGCGCGCGTGCTTTTCAATCTCCGGTCCGCCGGGATATCCCAATCCGAGCATCTTGGCGACTTTATCCAATGCTTCGCCGGCAGCATCATCGACAGTTCGGCCGATTACTTGATAATCGCCGAGATCACGCACGAAGATCAACATCGTGTGTCCGCCGCTAACGATAAGCGAAACATTCTGGCGGATTTGGTTTCCGTTCTCTACGCGTCCAAAGAAAGGCGAGAGCATATGTCCTTCGAGATGATTGATGGCAAGGTAAGGTTTGGCAAAACCAATCGCCAATCCTTTGGCAATCGACGCGCCGATCATGAGTGAACTCGCCAGACCCGGTCCACTGGTCGCGGCAAATGCATCGACTTCTGACAAACAAATGTTCGCTGAACTTGCAGCGCGATCGAGCAGCCGCGGTGCGTAGATAAGGTGGTTCCGCGACGCGATCTCGGGCACGATCCCACCATACTTTTCATGCGCGGCGATTTGTGACGCCACTTCGCTGGCAAGCAACTCCGACCGTGAGTCGCCGTTACGTCCACGTAAGATCGCAACGCCGGTTTCGTCACACGAGGTTTCTAATGCCAATATTGTCATGTCGAGCGGAGTCGAGACATCTCTCGAGGTTAAATTCCCCGGAGCATAAGAAACACAGTAGGAGATTCCTCGACTGCGTCCGGAATGACAACGATGCGGGTCGCGCGGCTATTTCTTTACCGCTTGGGCTTTCGGCGCATTCTCTTGCGCGTAAATCATAACGCCCTTGAGCGCATCAATCGCTCGTAACATCTGCGGGTCTCTGGCCTTGATAATGCTTTTCTCATCCTCGGGTTTCATATTTCCCGCATTGCGCAGAGCAAAAAGGGAACGCTCCTGCTCAGGGGTCACCGCAACACGAATATTCGGCGTCACGCCATTACCCTGGATGACCTGTTTGCTCGGCGTGTAGTATTTCGCGGTCGTAAACCGCACTGCGGAGCCGTCCGGCAACTGCATGACATTCTGCACGGAACCTTTTCCAAAAGTTGTTTCGCCGACAAGCACCGCTCGATGCAAATCCTTCAGCGCCCCGGCAACGATTTCTGCTCCGCTTGCGCTGCCTTCGTTGATCAACACCACCATTGGAAAGTTCGCGCGTTCCTTTTTCGCCCCGGAAGTTGAATAATCGTGCTGTTGCGAAGCGACGCGGCCCTGCGTTGAGACGACTTTTGTGTTGGGCGGCAGGAACTGCGCGCAGACATCAACCGCGCTATTTAACAGCCCACCCGGATTGTTCCGCAAATCGAGAATGAGCGACTGCATCCCTTGCTTCTGCAGTTCATCGAGCGCTTTCGACAGTTCGTCGGCGGTCGGCTCGTTGAACTGCACCAAGCGGACATAACCAATCTTGAATGGGCCGGTCAGATCCGGGTCGACCAGTCTGGCTCCCTTGACACTTTGGATTTTAATCTCTGCTCGTTGCAGCGTGTATTCCTTAATTTCCTTGGTCGAGGGCCGCAGCAGCGTCAGCGTTATTTTTGCCCCAGAAGGTCCGCGCAAAACATTGATGGCGTCCTGGAGATCCATTCTTTCCGTTGAGATGCCGTTGATCCGCAAGATCTGGTCACCAGAGAGGATCCCAGCCTTGGCCGCAGGTGTGTCCTCCATCGCTGTAATCACGGTAGGCAGGCCGTTTTTCATTGAAACTTCGATCCCAAGACCGTTAAAACGACTGCGCGTGTCGTCCTGCATATCCCGGAAATCATCGGGATCCATGAACTGGCTATGCGGGTCCAGCGAGGAAAGCATCCCCTTCATTGCCGCGTTGATGAGATCGTGATAGCTGGTCCTGTTCTCATCCACGTAATCCTGACGAATCAATTCGAGCGCTTTTGCGAAAATTGAAATTTGCGCGTAGCCGTTATCCTCTTCACTCTTTGCCGGTGGCGCCTCCTGTGCGAAGGCAGAAAAAACACCCAGCAAGAGACAAGCCAACGTCGGCAAAATCATGAAGCGCCTCATACTTGGACCCCAACTTGAAAAACAGGCTCACCATCGCCCACGGGAAATTTTTGGCAACACCCAACGCAAACTGTTGTCTTAACTTGCGCGCCAATGAAAACGGTCTTTAGCGTTAACGCTTTCTCCTTCGTCCTTTTCCTCTCCGCGCTCTGTCTTTTTCGAGGTTTCGCTGCGGAAGCCGAAGACGGCGAGTATGAGGCCGTCGCCGAGGAATTCATTAAAGGTTATTTGAGCGCTCACCCCCTGGAGGGGACCGCTCTCGGTCTTCACGAGTACGACGGCAAAATCACCGATTACAGTCGCCTCGCGCTCGACGCCGAGCTTTCCCGGTTACGGCGCTTCGACGATCGGCTGAGCAAGTTCGACTCGGGCAAGCTGAGTCCCCGCCAATCCATCGATCTGCGAATCCTCCAGGCTGCCGTGAAGAAAGACCTCTTTGAAATGCAGGACATGTCAGTGTTCGAGCGAAATCCCATGGTTTATGCCCGTGCAGCAGACGTGAATGTCTATATCAAGAGGAATTTCGCGCCGCTCGAGGATCGCGTTCGCAGCTTGGCTGCGATCGAATCGCAAATCCCAAATATCCTCATCGCCGCGAGGACAAACCTCAATGACATCCTTCCAAAACCGTACGTTGAGCTCGCCATTCAGATCGCGAAAGGTTCCGCAGATTTCCTGAAAAAAGATCTCGTTGCCGCTATCGGCAACCTCAAAGACGAACAGCTTCGCGTCGCCTTTCACGAGGCCAACCGCAAAGCCGCAAATGCGCTCAACGATTATGCCGCGTGGCTGGAGCGGGAGAAACTTCCGAAAGCCTCCATGGATTTCGCGTTGGGCGAAGAAAAATTCAGGCGCTTCCTGGCCCAGACGGAGTTCGTCGATCTTCCTCCGCAAAAAGTCCTTGAGATCGGCCTGGAGCAATTGAAAGCGGAACAAACAGCGTTCGCCGAAGCGGCAAAAAAAATCGATCCGAACAAGTCTCCAATCGACGTTTTTAAGCAAATTCAAAGCGAACATCCCACGCCGCAAAATCTCATCCCGGATGTGGCCAAAGATCTGGACAAAATTCGCAAATACGTCTTGAGCCGTCGCTTGGTGGGCATCCCATCTGAGGTCCGGGCGAAGGTCAAAGAGACCCCGCAATACCTGCGCGCCACCTCTTTCGCGTCGATGGATACGCCGGGTCCGTTCGAGAAACGCGCCAATGCGGCCTATTACTACGTCACACCTACAGAGAACGACTGGCCAGAGAAACAAAAAGAGGAATGGCTCACCGCCTTTAATTATTACACTTCCGACGTTGTCTCAATTCACGAAGCTTACCCTGGTCATTATGTGCAGTTCCTCCACCTGAACGCATCGCCGGCGAGTAAAGTTGAAAAAATCTTCGGCAGCTATGCGTTCGTCGAAGGATGGGCGCATTACTGCGAAAAAATGATGCTCGACGAAGGCTACAGCAGTTCCACCAACTCGACCCCCAGCGAAGACGAGGTGAAACGCGCGGCCAAATATCGCATGGCACAGGCCGACGAAGCGCTGCTTCGTCTATGCAGATTATGTGTGTCGATCAAGATGCACACGCAGAAGATGTCGCTCGACGAGGCAACAAAATTCTTTCGGGAAAACTGTTATTACGAGGAAAAGCCGGCACGCCAGGAAGCAACGCGCGGCACCTTCGATCCCGGTTATCTCAATTATACCCTGGGCAAATTGCAGATTTTGAAATTACGCGACGATTACAAAGCGCAGCAGGGCGACGATTTCTCACTGCAAAAATTCCACAACGAGCTACTCGATCACGGTATGCCGCCCATTCGGCTCCTTCGCGAAATCATGCTCAAAGATCAGAGCAAATGGGACGAGGTGCTCTAAGTAAAAGTTAAAAAGTTAAAAGGTTAAGAGATTGCAAAGTTACAAAGTTCAGATGCGCTAACCAGTAGGCTTCCCTTGTGACTTTTTAACCACTTGAGTCTTTTAACTCTCTACCAGGGTATTTCCTTCCGATCGCGCAAGAATTTTCCCGTCAGCTTTTGCGGCGCATCAGCAGCGAGCCACACAATCGTGTCCGCACCTTCCTCCACGGAGCGGCTCGCGCCTTGGCCGCCCATATCCGTGCGCACCCAGCCGGGGCAGACTGAATTTACCGCAAACTTCGGCAACGCGGTAGCGAGCTGCGAGGTCACGGCGTTGAGCGCAGTTTTCGAGATGCAGTAGGCCGGCGACCAGCCATCAGCCCCGCCGGTCAGCTGCCCGCCGCCACTGGAGACATTGATCACACGCGGCACTTTGCTCTCTCTGAGCAAGGACACGAACGCGCGTGTTACACGCAACGCACCCAGCGTGTTTGTCTCCAGCGTCTTTCGCAATAGCTCGTCGCTGATCTCCAGAATAGCGTAGTCGCCGTCAACAATGATCCCTGCATTATTCACGAGCACATCCAGATGATCGGCCGCTTTGGCAAACTCACGCGCGGCAACAGTAACGCTCTGATTATCTGCGACATCGATCTCCAGAAAGATTGCCTTGCCGCCTTCCTCCGCGATCTTAGCTACCGCTTTTTGACCGGCGTCCCGGTTCCGGGCGCCGACGAAGACTTGAAATCCCTTTCCCGCGAGCTGACGCGCGACCTCGTAGCCAATCCCTTTGTTCGCTCCTGTGACTAATGCCGTCTTCATTTGTCGCGGTGCGATATCGCCTTAATCGGCGAGGCGGTCGTCATTCTCGCCTGGCAACAGGTCCTTGAGCATTGGTTGCGGATTAGAAGGTAATTCCTCAACGTCACGCAATTTTTTCGTGATAACGCGGGACCGAACATCGACATCCTCCATCTTGCGTGAGGCTTGATCGATTTTCTCTTTCACCGCCGATAATGCTTCACCGAATTTTCCAAACTCGGTTTTCACTGCCGCCAGCAGATTCCAGACCTCGCCTGAGCGTTTTTGAATCGCAAGCGTGCGAAAACCCATTTGCAGACTATTGAGCAACGCGGCCAACGTAGTCGGTCCAACGAAAGTCACGCGGCAATCGCGCTGCACGTTTTGAACCAGGCCCACACGGCGAATCGCTTCTGCGTAAAGTCCTTCGCTTGGCAAAAACAAGAGAGCAAAATCGGTCGTCTTTGGTGGATTAATGTATTTCTCGCAAATATCTTTCGCGCAGCGTTTCAACTGCGTCTCCAATGTTTTCATCGCCGCGTCCACCGCTATGGAATCGCCACTTTCCTGCGCCGTCGTCAAGCGCTCGTAATGTTCCATCGGAAATTTCGCGTCAATCGGTAACCAGACCGGTGCGCCGTTCTCATCACCGGGCAACCTAATTGCAAACTCAACACGCTCGTCGGTGTCATCGCGAGTCTTCATGTTTTTCGCAAACTGCTCGGGCGTCAGCATTTCCTCCAACAAAACGCCGAGCTGCCATTCACTCCAGCCGCCGCGCGTTTTCACGTTCGTGAGCACGCGTTGCAAGCCGCCTACGTCGCTTGCCAATTGCTGCATCGCGCCCAGGCCCTGATGCACCTGCTCAAGGCGGTCGCTCACCAATTTGAACGATTCGCCGAGGCGTTTTTCCAGCGTGCCCTGCAATTTTTCATCAACAGTGGCGCGCATTTTGTCGATTTGCTTTGAGTTGTCCTCCTGCAATTGCGTCAAGCGCAGATCGACAATTGATCGCACGCCTTCGAGGGACTTCGTCAGTTCTTCGCGCTGCGTTTTTGCGGCATTCGCGCCTTCTTCGCGACTACGTGACATCTCTTCGCGAAGCATCCGCTCGCTTCGCTCTTGCGCGCGTTCGAGTAACTCAAGTTTTCCGGCAAGCGCCACATCGCCAGCTCCGCCGCGCCATACCAGCAGCAAGATAATTACGACCAACAAGCCTCCTCCAAGCACGCCGATGACCAGATAAGCGATGTTCATTTTCTTAGCTTCAATCCTTCCCCTGCGATTAACCAATCAAGAGATTCCTCGACTTCGCTTGGAATGACAAGCGCGACTAGAACGACAGCTGCACGCCGCTATTCACAGCACAGGTAAGGCAAAGATTTCCGAGTCATAGGCGCAAATATCTCATCGTCCCTGGATATAGGACTAAAAACTTGACTTATACTTGACCCATTCCTGCAAGGCCCTGAGCAAGCCACTTGACCAATAACTTGACTTATGCTTGACTAATTGCGTGGGTTATAAGCCAGTTTACAACATAACACCAGTGCTACTCACGGAGGTCGAGCAGATCGCCGCGTTGCGCGAACGCATCCTGACTGCGACAATACAAGTGCCATGGATTCCGGCGTTGCAGAAGGACACGCGCATCCGCAACGCGCATTCTTCAACGGCCATTGAGGGCAATCCGCTGACGTTGGAGCAGGTGCGCGCAATCGAAGAGGGCCGGGAGATTCCGGCGACAGCACAGCGTCCCCGCCGGGAGGTGGCAAATTATTTCGCTGGATTGCGCTTCGTGGAAAAGAACGCCCAACGTCACGTTATCACGCACGCGGAGGTGTTGAAGTTGCACCGCATCATGGCCGGGGAAGTGATGGATCAGGGAATGGCCGGGCAGTACCGAACGATTCGCGTGCGCGTAGGCAGTTATGTGGCGCCGCCCCCGGACCGAGTGCGCCTGATGATGTCAGACCTGCTTGAGTGGTGGAACAAGGACGCGCCAAAAATTTCTCCAATCCTGAGCTCGGCCATCGTGCACCACCGGTTTGAAACCATTCACCCGTTTGCCGACGGTAACGGAAGGGCCGGTCGCATGCTCAGTCTATGGGAGCTTTATCGGCGGGGCTTCGACAATCATCATATTTTTTCGATCGACGAATTCTATTGGGAAGATCGTCCACGCTACTACGACGAGTTGGAAAAGGTACAGCAGCAAAACGGCGACCTAACAAACTGGATCGAGTACAGCGCGGCCGGATTGCGCCTGACGCTGGAGCGAGTCTGGAGCCGGCTTCAAAAACTGACGGCACGCTCAGGCAAGGCGAAGCTGGTGCTTCGTCCTAAACAGGAGCAACTGCTGCATCTTTTGCGGGAACGCAAGGCGCTGACGCCGCGTGAAATCTGGGATGGAATAGGCATATCGAAACAAGGCGCGCTCGATCTATTGCGACCACTGATCAAAGCCGGTTTGGTGCGCCGGATTGGAACAAAGAAGACGGGCCGTTATGTGTTGAGCTGAAAGCGAAACTCGCGAGCGAGAGGCTTGCGCCGTTCTAAAATCGCACTTTCACCCCCCCATACGCCGCGCGGCCAAGGGCGGGAAAGCCGAACACTTCCGAGTAATGTTCGTTCGCCAGATTATCAATCCGGCCGAAGATCGACAGGTGCGGATTCACTTCATACTCCGCTGCGATGTTCACGAAGCTGTAATCTTCGATGTCGAAGTTTGGGCCGCCGAAATTCAGTTCCTCGCGCGCGTTTACGAACTTGGCCTCGACCACAGTGCGCAGTTTTTTCCACCAAAGATACGAAGCTGAAACGTAAAGTTCGTTGCGCGGCCGCCGGGGCAGACGCGCACCTTGCAATTGCGCAATGTCTTTCGATGAAGTGTTTTCCGCCTCCAGATAAGTGTAGCTGACCGTGAACAGAAGGTTGGTGATCGGTTGCGCGCGTAATTCGGCTTCCAAGCCCTGAGTCTCGGCTGCGCCGAGGTTGAGCGTCTGAAAAAGTCCGTTCGATCCGATCGCGTTCGAGAGGTCGTTGTGAAAATAAGTCAGGCCGGCGGCAACCCGGCTCTGCCAGAGTTCCTGTCTGACACCGATGTCCCAGCCAAAATCGTGCTCCGGCTTTAATCCGAAATTATTTCCGAAGATTTTGTCCTGACTGCTTGGCGGACTGAATCCGGTTGCCACACTGGAGTGTAGGATTGTGTTTGTCCTGGCAATTTTATAACTCCCGGCGACGCGATACGTCCAGACACCGCCGAATTGATTGAAATGATCGAACCGACCGCCGGCGACGAAGATCAAGTTCTCGATCGGCGTCAGCGTCGCCTGCAAGAATCCTGCGATCTCTTCAGTGTGATCGCTCACGAACGTTGGTTGCGGTCCAAAGATTTGCAGAACAAACGGACGCTCTTGCCCTGCGTTGACGCGGCTGTAGAAAAAGCCGGACGTGAGCATGAGCCACGAGGTAGGTCGCAAATCGTTTTGATAATCGACTTGTGTCCGTTCAAAGAGCGCGCGTGTCGGCCCCACGAACCCATCCTCATTTGGATCGTTTATTTGTCGCTCGTGATCGTAACTGACAATCAATTTGTGTTGCCACCACTCGGTCGGCTTCCAATCGATGTGGGGGCCGATTAACCAACGCTCCGTGAGAAAGTGATCAATGGGACGTGGATCGAAGATGGTGTTTGGATTTCCAGTGTCGCTTACGGAATAAGTGAACAAGCTGCCGATCCGCAATTGTTCGTCAGGCGACCAGCCAACATCAGTAATTGCAGCAGTGTTGCGGTAATTATTATTTGGACGCGCGTTGTCGGTGTCGAAGCGACTGGCACCGACTGAATAATCGAAGTTGCCGATCTTGCCGTCGCTCTGGCCCCATTCGTGGAAAGTGTCGTACGATCCACCTTCGGCGGCGACCATTGCCCCGGGCGTTCCTGTGCCTTGTTTGGTAAAAACTTGAATGACGCCTGCGAGAGCCCGCGGCCCATACAAAGTGCTCTGCGGCCCGCGCACCACCTCGATTCTGTCGATATCGTCAATGGTCAGATCAGCGAAATTAAACGCGCCCTGGAGACCTTGATTGATCGGGATGCCATCGAGTAAGACCTGCGTGTGCTCGCTGCGCAATCCGCGAGTGAAAACTGACGTCAACTGGCCGGCTGTTCCGGTTTGAACAACGGAGAGCCCCGGTACTTCGCGGAGGGCATCGCTAACGCGCTCGATTTGTTTTTGCTCGAAATCTTCCGAGGTAATCACGCTCGCGCTGGCGGGCGATAGATCGAGCGGAATGTCGAAACGCGTTGCTGTAACGACAATCGGCTCAGCCTCCGTTTCGCTCGGTGAAGGAGTCGGAGTCGGCGACGCCTGCTGGCCAAAGCAGACAAGCGGCGCGAAGACGAGAAGCGCAGCAAATCGGATTGGGTAGCGCATCCGTCTCGGGTGCTGGCGGGCGCGTCCTACGCTCGCGAACTTTTCTTGTGCGACGCCACGGCGCGAGATTCTCGCGTTAGGACGAGACTGTTTCGGCGCGACGCCGAAAGTCCGAGCCGGACTGGCGCCTGCACGCGGGACGCGTGCGCTACCCGGAACGAACCAAACTGGACAATTTTGCATAACAAGTTACCTCCAACTCAACTCCGAGAGTTGGACTTGTTAGGCTCACATTGCTTCGACGGTCATCGAACCGCCGCGACAACAGGCCGGATTGCCCAGCTCTCATTCTTCTTTTTGCGAAGAAGTTTTTTCGGTCTGCGTTGTAGCCGGGATCGTTGATCCCGGCGGCCGCGAGTCTGAACCAGACTGGCGTTCTGATCGCGGCTACAGCCGAATGAGGTGGACCGGACAAATATTCTGGCTCCTGGCTTTATTCCGGCAGCCGCCGGAATCACCTTCTTCCCGCCTTCACCGTTCTTCTGTGGCGGCAGCCCTGTCGGCTGCACAACCAAAGAGCCGCAGGCGGCACGCCTGCCACTACAACGATTGGCCCATTGGGAAGTCGTATCCAGTTACAGCAGCGCAACTGCTCCCGATTCTCACGGGATTTCTTGCGCCGATCCACTTTTCCAAGCTCGCAAAGAACTGGATCCAGAAGTAGCGGCTTGCGCTTAGCCTTGCAAGAATTATTTAATCAACCCAGCAACAACCGTTTCTTGTGTCATCAACTGACTCTCGCTCTAACTTCATTGTCACCGGCGGCGCCGGTTTCATCGGCGCAAACCTCACACTGGCTTTGCAGGAAAGATTCCCGGACGCGCGTATTACGGTGATTGACGATTTTCGCTCCGGTAATTTCAAGAATCTAGCCGGTTACCGTGGAGACGTCGTTGCGCAGAACCTGGCGACGCTCGACTGGCACGAGCAGTTCGGCGACGGAACGTTCGACACGATCTTTCATCTCGCGTCGATCACCGATACGACCAATCACGACCAGTTCGAGCAAGTGCACGACAACGTGGAAAGTTTCCGACGGATCCTAAATTTTGCGCGGCCGACCAAGACACGAATCGTTTATGCTTCTTCTGCGGCGACCTACGGCTCCGCAACTGAGGCCAGTGTGGAGTCAAATGGCGCCGCGCCGGCAAACGTTTATGCCTTCTCCAAAGTGATCATGGATAATATCGCGACGAGAGCTGTTGCCGAGTCGCCCGATTGGATCATCGTTGGCTTGCGTTACTTCAATGTTTATGGCCCGCGCGAAGCACACAAAGGCGTACCCGCCAGCATGGTGTATCATCTGTCGCGGCAAATGAAGGCCGGTCAGCGGCCGCGAATTTTCAAGCACGGCGAGCAGAAACGCGATTTTGTTTACGTGAAGGACGTCGTCGAAGGCAGCATTCGCGCGCTCGATGCGCAAGGAAGCGGAATTTACAATCTCGGCTCGGGTCAGGCGCGTTCGTTCAACGAGCTGGTCGACGTCCTAAACAAATGCCTTGGGACCAATTTTCAGCCCGATTACATCGACAACCCACACGCGCATTATCAAAACTTCACACAGGCCGATCTTACGAACGCACGCAGCGCGCTTGGGTATGAGCCGCGGTTTCCCCTGGAAGACGGCGTGCGGGATTACATACAATGGCTGTATCCGGCAAGAACGTAGCCTTCTGTCATTCCGAGCGGAGTCGAGGAATCTTTGGGTATTCAACAATTAGAGATGTCTCGACTTCGCTCGACATGACAGACGTTACCCTTCCCAGAAAAATTTCGTCGGCCGATCGATTTCCTGGGGCAGACTTTTGTGCACCGGGCAATTAAGGGCTGTCTGCTCCAGTACCTCGCGATGAGGCGAATTGGGCGGAAGCGGAATGTGAACTTCCGATGGAAGCGCAACGATCCGGCGCGGCGCGTCGTTGGACATTTCCTTTTGCACTGACACGGTCATTCCGCGCAGATCGACACCGAGTTCCTGCGCTTTGATTCCCATGGTCGTGCTCATGCACGTAGCCAGAGCCGTAGCGACGAGATCGGT
>WNGK01002849.1_pt1 | contig 36335 bp, 30 predicted proteins | sample 5400601 | NCBI WGS metagenome assembly WNGK01 (sample SAMN13153376, study PRJNA577476) | soil metagenome | isolation source: 60 cm soil or saprolite under Garry oak tree replicate 1 | place: USA:California | collected 2016-06-15 | reverse complement strand
GCTCGCACTTTTGCGCCACGCTTCCTTCAGACCTTGCCTCGCGACAACGCCCTTGCGCTTTGCTATCCTTCACCTCCATCAGGTTGAATGCGGGACTTGCACCCGCAAAGTAGTCGAGCATGCTCGGCACACGCTACCATCTGCCGCCGCTCCGCGGCTACTTGATCGTAGATATCAAATTGAGCTTATCATCAGGTCCTTCTGTTTTGTTTTTTTTGGCGCAACCCAACAAATCTTACGCTGTGGGCTATTGGCATGCCGCCGGCTCCGCCGACTGTTTGGCACTGATCTTTTCAGGTTATTGAATCAGCCACGAGTGCTACAATCCAGCGAACTAAACCGAGTTCGATGGAGAGCCTATTAATGTCCAGGATTCACGGAACGATCGTGCGCATATCGGCGGCAGTCTTAATCGCCATGGTTGTTGGCTTATTAGTGCTGATGCCAGTGGTAACCGCTCAGCAATATGACGCCAGCCTTTATTCCGGTTTGCGCTGGCGCATGATTGGACCTTTTCGCGCCGGGCGCGTCAATGCGGTTAGCGGCGTTCCGGGAGAGCCGGAAACTTTTTATTTTGGCTCAGTTGGCGGCGGTGTGTGGAAGACAACGAACGCCGGTCGTACCTGGACGCCGATTTTTGATTCGCAGTCTGCCGCATCCATTGGAGGGATTGGCGTCGCCCCTTCGAATCCCGACATCGTTTATGTCGGTACCGGCGAAGCCGACATGCGGGATTCGATCCAGTTCGGCGACGGCATGTACAAATCCAGCGACGCCGGCAAGACCTGGAAGCATATCGGGCTTGAGAAAACCCGCCAAATTGGCCGCATCATAGTCGATCCGAAGAATCCGAATGTGGTTTTTGTGGCTGCGCTCGGGCATGTCTATGGGCTGAGTCCCGACCGCGGTGTCTATCGCTCGCGCGATGGCGGCGCAACCTGGAAAAAAGTTCTGTTCAAGAACGACGAGGTGGGCGCGATTGATCTCGCATTCGATCCGATCAATTCGCAGATCGTTTACGCGACCATGTGGAACGTGCGTCGTCCGCCCTGGTTCATCTACGCGCCGGCAAATGGCCCCGGCGCCGGTATCTTCAAATCGACTGACGGCGGCAACACCTGGAAAGAAGTTTCCGAGGGAATCCCTGTCGAAGGTCGGGGGCACATTGGGATCGCCGTCGCCCCGACCAATCGCAATCGCGTTTATGCCATCGTCGATGCGAAAGAAGGTGGCCTCTTCGTTTCCAGTGATGGAGGAGCAACCTGGGCAAAGATATCCAAAGACGAGCGCATCTGGGGACGCGGCTGGTACTTTTGCAAAGTCACCGTCGATCCGAAGAACGCTGATACGCTCTATGTCATGAATACGTCTACGTATCGATCAATAGATGCCGGCAAGACCTGGACGGCGATCAAAGGCGCGCCCGGCGGTGATGATTATCACCAACTATGGATCTATCCTGACGATCCGAAGCGAATGATTCTCGGCAGTGATCAGGGAGCGATCGTTACCGTCGATGGCGCCGCAACCTGGAGTTCCTGGTACAACCAATCGACGGCGCAGCTTTATCACGTCGCTGCAGACACTCGCTTTCCCTATTGGATAACGGGTCCGCAGCAGGATAGCGGCGCCGTGGGTGTGCCTTCGCGCAGCAGTCATTCCGAAATTTCAAATCATGACTGGACAGGCGTATGCGCCGGAGGCGAGTCTGGTTACACGGCGCCCGATCCTTTACATCCGGAGATTCTTTTCGGCGGCATAGTATCGCGTTGCAATGTTGTGACTGGCGAAACAAAGAATGTTTCGCCCGAACGCGGCGGCGCGCAGGGTCAATTCCGCCATGCGTGGACGCAGCCGCTGGTTTTCTCCCAAGCGGATCCGCATGCGCTTTATTATGCGAACCAGTTTCTTTACAAGACGTCGAACGGAGGCCAGAGCTGGTCACAAATTAGCCAGGACATGACCCGCGAGGATCCGGGCGTTCCTTCAAATTTGAATGAAGCCGCGGCGGCGGATGCGCCTACTGGAAAGCGTCGCGGAGTTATTTATTCAATCGCGCCGTCTCCGCTGCGCGCGCCGACGATCTGGATTGGGACTGACGACGGACTGATTCATCTGACGAATGACGATGGCAAGGCCTGGCAGAATGTAACTCCGCCGGCGCTTACCTCATGGAGCAAGGTAGTGATGCTCGACGCGTCGCACTTTGACGTGAAGGTGGCTTACGCCGCGGTCGAACGCCATCAACTGGAAGACTATGAGCCGCATATCTATCGCACGCGAGATTCGGGGAAGAGCTGTTCGCCGGCACCGAACGTGCTGTGTTTGCTTCTTTCGACGATGGCGATCACTGGCAGTCTTTGCAACTTAATTTGCCGCCGGCATCGATGCGCGATTTTGCAATCCACGGAGACGATCTGATTGTGGCCACGCACGGTCGCGGCTTTTGGGTGCTTGATGAAATTACTCCGCTCAGACAGATCGGCGGCGTGGTTGCGAATGCCGGCGTATATCTATTTCCGCCTGCCGATGCTGTTAATATCACACCTGGCAGCGACTACGGCACGCCGCAACCGCGTGATGAGCCGCTGGCCGAGAACCCGCCCTACGGCGCGATGATCGATTACTATTTGAAGACGAACGCTTCGGGCCCGGTAACGCTTGAGATTCTCGATCCATCAGGCGAGATGATTCGCCGTTATTCAAGCGAAGACAAACCGCCCTCGGTTGATCCGGACAAGTTGAACATTCCGACTTTTTGGGTACGTACTCGCGAATCGCTGTCAGGCTCGGCGGGCATGCATCGTTGGGTTTGGGATCTGCGCCCGACACCTCCGGCGGGAACGCGGACAGGTGCGCTGGAAAGTTTCTTCTTCGGTGGCCGCGGTCCCATGGTACTTCCGGGAACCTATACGGTGAAACTCACAGTCAATGGCCAGAGTTACACACAGCCTCTGATTGTGAAGCTGGATCCGCGGGCGAAGTAGATTCCTTTCGCGACGCGGTTAAGAGACAAGAACCTCGTTAGACCGAGATTCTTTCCAATGATTCCGCATGTCGCTCGCATTCGCGGGCTTATTTGGTTTTCTTACTCTTGTAACCCACAGCTTGCGTTGTGGGGCTAATGAGATACCGTCGGCTTCGCCGACTGCTTGAGCAATCTGGCTAGACGTTGGACGCATGCAGAAAGATAGACGAACAATCCTTGCTCTGACCGTGTGCATCAGCGCCGTAATCGCGGGGTTGCTCGCACACCTCCCCGCTGCTGATACTGCCTCATCGTCGCAGAAGCCCTGGACGGATAAGACATTATCATCGCTCAAGCGGGCCGAACTCCTGGTCCAGCAGATGACCCTCGATGAAAAGATTCTCGAGATCCATATGATGGACACTCGGGATCACCCGCGCGAAGTGCCGGCGATTGAGCGACTCGGCATTCCGGCATTGAAGATAACAAACGGTCCCGCCGGGGCAGGGCCAGGCGACGCTCGGCCGACTCAGCCCGCTACTGCGTTGCCGTCGGCACTCGGTCTTGCGGCATCGTGGGACCCGAGCATGGCGGAAAGGTTTGGCCGGCTGGCAGCACAGGAGGTGGCGCATCGTGGCGAAGGCTTAATTGAAGCGCCGGGAGAGAACATAGCTCGCGTGCCGCAAAATGGCCGCAACTTCGAATATTTTGGTGAGGACCCTTACCTCGCTTCGCAAATGACGGTCGCAGAAATTCGGGGCATTCAGAGTCAGGGCGTGATCGCCGAGGTCAAACACTACGCGGCCAACAACCAGGAGAACGATCGCAAGACCATCAATGAGATCATCGACGAGCGCACCTTACGAGAAATCTATTTGCCCGCATTCGAAGCCGCAGTGAAGCAGGCAGACGTCGGCGCCGTCATGTGCGCGTATCCCAGCGTGAATGGCCAGTTCGGTTGCGAGAATACGCATCTGCTCAAAGACATTCTCAGGAACGAATGGAACTTCAAGGGATTCGTGCAATCGGATTACACCGCCACGCACACCACGGTCAATGCCGCGCTGGCCGGACTCGACCTCGCGATGAAACCTGACTATTACGATGGGGCCATGAAGACAGCAATTACTTCCGGCCGGCTAAGCCAGTCAGTAGTCGATACAATGCTCATTCGTCGATTCAGCCAAATGTTTCGGTTCGGGCTTTTCGACAACCCGCGCGTGCCCACGCCGATTCCGGAAAAGATCGATGGCGCTATCGCTCAGTCGATCGCGATTCAGTGTGCGGTGTTGCTAAAGAACTCCCACAATCAGTTGCCGCTAAACGCAAAAACAATTCGATCGATCGCGCTGATCGGTCCCTACGCCGGTGCGGCTCATACTGGCGGAGCTGGCAGTTCGGCGGTGACGCCTCTATACACGGTAACTCCCGTTCAGGGCATCAAGAATATCGTCAAAGAGGCCGTGAAAGTCAGCTATGACGTTGGCAGCGATCCGGCGGCAGCCGCCCCACTTGCCCGATCGGCCGATGTAGCACTGGTAATGGACGGAAACAAAGATCGAGAAGGCCGAGATCGTTCGGATCTTTCGCTGCCAGATAATCAAAACCAGCTGGTGTCGGCGATCGCCGCAGCAAATCCTCATACGGTTGTGGTATTGAAGACGGGCGGGCCCGTGTTGATGCCCTGGCTCGATCAAGTAGCCTCTGTTCTGGAAGCCTGGTATCCCGGGGAAGAAGACGGCAACGTCGTCGCACAATTGCTTTTCGGCAATATGAACCCATCGGGCAAGCTGCCGCTAACATTCCCGAAGGCTGAGCGTGACACCCCTGCGCACACACCACAGCAGTATCCCGGCGTAAACGGCACGGCTGTCTATTCTGAAGGACTGCAGGTCGGCTATCGCTGGTATGATGAGCAACACATTGCGCCGTTGTTCCCATTTGGGTATGGTCTTTCGTATACGAGGTTTGCGATCAGAAACCTTCGCGCACCCGCACGGCTGCGCGCGGACGTTCCGGCTCGCATCGGCGTTGATATCACCAACACGGGCGGAACGCCTGGCGCCGAAGTAATCCAGGTTTACATCGCCGCTCCCGCCGCAGCCCATGAACCGCCGAGGCAACTGAAAGGATTTGCGAAGGTGCTCCTGCGGCCGGGCGAGACGAGACACGTGACCATTACGCTGGAGCCGAGAGCTTTCTCGATCTGGAATGAAACAGCCAACCGTTGGACCATCCTTCCCGGCCGCTACGTTATACTCGTGGGCAACTCGTCCCTCGACCTGCCTGTCCGCCGGGAGGTAATGGTTAGTTCACGTTAGCTGTAACCGTCGTCGAGGGGAAGGGTTTTTGATCGTAAACAAACGGTTCGCAGGAATAAGAGATTCAATGGTGGTCAAACTAAGAATCCTTTACCTCCCAGCACTGATCTTGACGCTGCCTCTAGTGTGCTTCGCCCAGAATCAACTCACGGTGAAGGCCGTCAACAAATTACCGATAGCACGGCTTAGCCAGACGATTGAACTCACGGTCAAAGACCTTGCGCCGCTTGGCGAAAAAGATCTTAATAAGATTCACGTCAGGGACTCATCGGGCAAAGAGTTGCTCAGTCAAACAGTCGACACGGACTATGACGACCTTCACAAACCGGACATCCTCATTTTCCAGGCTGACTTCACTCCAAACCAGACCAGGACATTTACAGTGACCGCCGGCACAAAGCATGAATACTCAAAAGAGGATTTCAAAGCTTATGGCCGTTTTGTGCGCGAGCGCTTTGACGATTTCACCTGGGAGAACGATCTGATCGCACATCGTACTTACGGCAAGGCGCTGATCACCTGGAAAGGCGAGCCGCTGACCAGCAGCGCGATCGACATTTGGTCCAAGCGCACTTCGAGATTGGTCATCAACGATTGGTATATGGTCGACAATTATCATGCCGACGTTGGCGAAGGCATGGACGACTATTCCGCCGGTGGGACACGCGGCTGTGGCGGCAGCGGCATCTGGATCAATAATCAGCTTTACGTCCCCTCTAACTTTGTCGACTCCTGGGTATTGTCAAATGGTCCCCTTCGCGTGATGTTCGAACTGATTTATGGACCATTCGATGTAAACGGGGCGATGGTCTCGGAGGTTTTGCGCGTCTCACTTGATGCCGGCAGCCAGTTAAATCACTTCCAAAGCTTCTACAAATCGCAGAGCGGTAACGAACGGCTGGCCGTAGCAATCGGTCTCAAGAAAGTCAAAGATGAGCAAATGGAGTTCAATGCGGCAAGCGGCTGGATGGCGATTTGGGAGCCGATGGAAAAGAACCAGGGCATGCAAGGCGTAGCGGCAATCGTCAATGCGCAGGAGTTCGACAGGCAAGTCGAAGACAAGCAAAACAACCTTATTGTGCTGAAAGCTGGAAGCGAAAAGTTAGTTTCTTACTGGTCCGGCTTTGCCTGGGACCGCGCCGGAAAGATCACTTCTGCGGAGGCCTGGAGAAAATATGTAGATGAGTTTGCCAAAGGCTTGACTTCGCCGATTGCGCTAACCGTCGTCCCTTGAGAGTTGCTTCTCGCTCGAAGCTCATTCCGCTAACGCGAAATCGCACGATGCCTTCGTGGTCGATCAATATATAAGTCGGAAACCTGTTCACGCCGAAAGCTCGCTGTATCTTTCCGTCCCGGTCTAGGTACTGAGGCCGAACCATCTGGTTCCTGGCGGTGAAGGCATGCCATCGGTCCTCTTCATCGTGCACGCTGATCCCAATCATCACAAATGAGTTCTCTTTCGCGTATCGTTTGTGCAGATCTCGCAGCGAAGGTACTGACGCCACACAAGGTGGGCACCAGGTACCCCAGAAATCCACTAGCACAACTTTGCCGCGCAAATCTTCCAGGGCAATGTATTCTCCATCGGCGGTGGTAACTGAAAAGTCTGGCGCGTATGGCTCTCGCGCGCGCCGGCGTTCAGGGCGATAAATATGGGTTGCTGAAACAATTCGTTGAAACTCGTCTGGCGTGGCTCCCTTGTGCCACTTCCGCACCGCGTATTCTACGTTTCCCCTGAATCGGTTTACGTTTGGACGACAGATTGGTCGCGCTACGGTCAGCGTAAAGGCGAGAGCTCTATGCTCTACCGCATGCCGCTCGATGGATCGAGCCCCAGCGCGATCGGTGTATCAGGGAGTCCGGTAGATCAATTGTCGTTTCTGGAGAGCGAAGATAAAAATTTGAACGTGCTGGTGTGGTCAGACGCAAGTGGCGATGGCATGTGGGGCGCTGAGCTGGCCCGCGGCGATGTCGCACTGATGCGAGTGCCGCTGTCGAGTTTCAATGACGGTAGTAATGACGCTTCGTCATGGGATTATCACAGTCTCCCGAAACCTTCCGGCTATACCTTCCAAAATCGGTTTGTCGGTGATTATCTGCTTTATGGAACAGGCAGCGGCTGGGGCGCACCGCAGAACAAGAATCAATCAAGTTTGTATGCGGTGCGCTGGTCGGATGGAGATATAAGCGAACTCTCCGTGACACATGGTGTAGATCGAATCGAGGCATTGGGTGAGAACGCAATTGTCGTCGGCACGGATGGAAAGGACTTGCACTTCACTGGCATACGTCTCGGCAGGTCTCCTGAAGTTGCAGACGAATACGTCCGCAAAAATGCCTCGCAAGGAGAGTTGCGCAGTCAGGGATTCTTTTACAAACCGAATGGACCGGATTCCGGTGTGCTGGGCTTGCCGATCAGCGTGCCGGGACGCTCGGGTTATCGACATTTGTTCGAAGGCTCAGCCGCAATTCTGTTCCTGCGCAATGAATCGCTCCACTTTGAGGAATTGGGCGAACTCTCCGCTCAATCCGAAAAAGCAGTTGATGATGCCTGTCGCGCCTCATGCGTCGACTGGTACGGTAATTCACGTCCAATGTTCGCTCGCGGACGTATTCTGGCCTTGCTCGGCTACGAAATTGTGGAAGGAAGGTTACAGGAAGGTCGGATCAGCGAAACGCGCCGCATCAACTATGCGCCACAGCATTTTCAGATAACACGACGCTAGCAAAGATATTCGCACGCTCCTTTGGCCACGTAATATAGCTGAAGCGTCAAGTGGGATTCTATTTTCTATTTCTTCTCCGGCTCCTCGTCAGAGTCTGTTTCTTGTGTTGCTTCGCCTGGCGTCTTATCTGGTGATGGGTCCTGATAAGCGAACACCACATCCTCCCCCGATGAAGGAATCACATGCGCAGCCAGGCCCTCGAGAAATACCCGCAGTCGGCTCGGAGTGTCATTCGGTGTCGTCGCGTAACTTTCGTCATCAAACTGAGATTCCAGGCGAAGCAACTGCGCACTGGCACCGCGGCAATCCGGACAGACAATCAGATGCGAAACGATTATTGATGATCCAGACTCTCCGACTCGACCCTCGATGAAAGCAGACATTGTATCCTCGTCGAGATGCTCCTCTGACGGGCCCGTCAATGCTTTATCCTGCATGCGAGCTTCAAGACGCTGCTGAATCAAGTAACGAATGGAATTCGTATCTTTATTTGTTTTTTGTTTTGTCACCGTCTCCGTTATGAAACTCGTTTGGCTTTGCCCTTTTTGATCTCGTCTTTATTGAGGCCTTGGGAATGTCGCAGACTAACCTGGTGTCCAAGATCTTCAGTTGCGATAGCGATGCAGAGTTCGATTTCCGCGGCGCTCAGTCCGTGCTTGTGTTCCAAGGCAGCATGGAAACTATTTAGGACCTTTTGGTACGCTTTCTCCAGCCAACGCATCACCGTAGATTCATGTATTCGGCTTGACTTGATCTTTGACTCGCCTCTCGACTGTCGCTTGAACCACCGTCGTATTGGTGATGCCGGATCCTCGACGATGCGTGCAATCTCGCGAAGCTTGAGACCGTCGAGATGATAGTAAAGCAAAAGTAATGTTTCGTGATCGTCAAGGTCCGCCAGGGATCGATCCAGGGCCGCGACCGTCACGGATCTATAACGTTCACGTACGACACTTTCCAGCATCAGATCCTCAGCTCCACGCACCCCAGCACTCGGAGCGCGCATTTCGTGCGCCTCATCGCCAACCTTCGAGCAGGTTTCCAGAGAAACTTCAGCATGTTGCCGTCGATACAAATCGACAACCGCATGACATATGACTGCGCGCAGCCAACCACGCAGCGTACCGCGGCCCGTATAGGTCTTGAACCTGGATTGACGGGCTCCGCCAGCGATCCTGGTGCCGAAGAGTTCAGCGTAGACAAAATCAATGACTTCATCGGCGTCAACACTGCCGCCAACAACATGACGGGCCAAACGTTCGATGAAAGGGCGATACTTCCGATCAAATTCCCACCAGGCCTGTTCATTGCCGCGTGCGCATGCAAGTGCGAGATAGAGGTCCAGATTTTGCAGCTCACCAACAAATTGACGAATCTCGTGAGCAGACGGCACCTGGCCTTTCTTACCGAAATTGACCAGGTACTTATCGACCGCTCCTGTCACAGCTTCCCTGAAGTCTTGTTGTGACAGGCCGAACTCGGGATAAACTCCCGCGCAGTGAGCGTAGATCTCTTCCAGATCAGATGAACAAGCGGCCCAGATTATCTAGATACTCCGCTTCAGATGAGAGGCTGACGAGACGGGTCCGGTTATCGGTCAACGTTGGCTTATCATATTGGCAAAGAGCTTTCGTGAGCAAGCGAGCAGAGCAGAACCAGGGTGCGCATCCGCGATTTGACCAGAACACTCCGTTCTCCATCGTCACCTTACTCGATTCTCAGGACATGAAGACCTCGCAACCGTGACACGCGGCTGCGAAGTTGGTCTTGCGCCAGCCGGCTACTATGTGGACGCGCTCAGACAGATCTTTTTGCCCAATTTCAAAGAAGACGACAATTATTGTCGCAAAAAATACCGGACTACTACGTCTCTGCATTTGAATGCTTGCTTCGGTGCCTCAGTCTCGCGACAGCCAGTTTTTGGAAAATAGACGACTGTGCGAAGCGAAGGGCACTGGAGCGAGTCAAACACGAAGCTGCCAAAGCTCTTTAGGCGGCAATAATTGGTTTCAGCAGGCCGCAGAATGTGACGTCGCTAAGGCATCCACTTTACGGCCGCTTGAAAATCGGGGAATCGATGTTCCTCGAGACTTAGTCAACAGTTCTAAACTAAGGAGAAAGCAATGGCGATTTTGACTTCGACGCCCGGTGCGGGCAATGAGGTAAAGGTTTACGATATTCCCGATAACGTGCTTCAGCAGTACGCAGTCTCGGGAGATAAGGCAGCACAAATGTTCCCCGAGAGCGCCAAACCGAGGGGAGAAGAGATTCCGAAGAGTTCAGGCGCAATGGCTGCAACCAGAGTAGAGAATGCTGAAAGCCTGGGTGAAGTGCAGGCCTACAGCGATATCTGCGTCTGTCGGCAGTTGCTTTGTAATGCCTACAATTGCTGGTGGCATTACTACTATTGCTACTGCTAATCGGCCCGACCCTTGGCTAAGCTGGATAAGAGCAGGACAAGCGGTGCACTATCAGCTAAACGAGGGTCGATCCAGGGTCAGTGCGCACGTAGAGTAGGCGGGCAAGCCCGAGGGCTTTCCCGCCTGCCGCGTGCTGGATTGAAGCGAATAAACGCTGGAGCTCCATAAGCCTTACTGTGCAGGATTTGGCGCGCGGACCAACTGGGCTATCCGAAAATATCGATCAAGCGTCGCTGGCCCGCAGCCTTGCCAAGTTCCTCAGACCTACCAAATTATGATCTGATGACTCCCCATCGGATTCCTAACCAAAGAGACCCCAAACCGTTGACAGTGTTAAATATGGTTGGTATAGTTTTATTCGTGTTGGCGCCCTCGGCCACGCAGATCGAATCGGGATCAAAGCAAAAGCATTACGTCAGAACCGATAATCCCCCGCTGGTAAACTAGCGAATAATCCACCTTCGCACCTTGAAACCATAGCCCCGCCCGGAAAATCTTTTCAGGAAGGTGTTCCTATGTCCCATTCTTCATTAGGCCTTGGCAAGTTGCTTGCCGGGCTGTCTCTCTCAATCTTTTTCCTGCATTCAGCACTGGGGCAGGAATCCTCAGTCAGACCATTCAAGAGTTCAGAAGCGAATTATGCACCAGGCAAGCTCGGCAATCTGGAGCCTCGCAGTCCCAAGAGCGAAGCAGACATTATTCAGCGATTCATCGATGCTGAAACGAAGCAACGCGAGGCTCTAAACCAGCATACCTTCAAACGCGATGTCCTTCTACAAACTATTGGCCCGAACGGCGAAGTCACCGGCGAATATGTTCGCAATTCTCAATTTCTCTTCGATGACAAAGGCCGACGCATTGAACGCGTCCTGTTTCACCCGGCCTCCACGATTCATGAAATGCGAATCACTCGAGAGGACATTCAGGACCTGGCCGGAAGTCAACTTCTTGGTGTTGATGTAAGCGAACTAAGCAAGTACCAGTTTAAATTCGCTGGTAGGGAAGATGAGAATTCGCGCGAGCTTGTAGCAATCGATGTCTCACCTCTCGTACAACCTGATCCCAATCACATGAGTGAGCGGTTCTTCGTCGGGCGCATCTGGATTGATGCAACTACATTCCAGGTTGTCAGAACGAAGGGATTCGTGGAACCGCAGGGGAAACAACGTTTCCCCACATTTGAAACATGGCGGGAACCCGTTAACGCTGCGCTTGTATTTCCAGTACGCACTCAAGCCGATGACATTCTGCATTTTCCCCGGCGGGACGTTCACTATCGCATCAAGGTGCGCTACTACGATTACAAACTGTTCGCCTGCAAGGTCAGCATCAACGAGGTGGACGACGGTCCTCCCAATCAATAACACGGTCAATTCACTGCCCGACCCTGAGCCGAGGAATCAATTTCATGAGACTCTCATTCAAACTCGTTGTTATTGCTCTCTTACTTCCATTCACAACCATCCAGGCGCAGCGGAAAGCAGAGACTTGTACTACAAACCGCAACGCACCGCCGGAAAGCGATTACCATTGGCCAGTTAATGCTGAGGTTAAGGTTTATTTCGTCCGCAACATGTTCACCACTGAGCAGCGCGAGAACTTGCTTGAAGCTATGAAGACATGGACAGATACGGGCGTGGAAACTGGTTCAGGTGTGAGGTTCGTCTATGCCGGCGAAAACGATGGTCCAACCAACTGTCGAAACTGCCTTACCGTCAGAAGACGAGAGGTTCACAAGCAGGACAAACACCACTACGCGTTTTTCAATCCCCTTAGTTTTAACCAGGATCACTTACTGGTTTCAGCATGGATCGACCTGGATGTTGCCACTACAAAGCCGCGCGCGCTACAGGGTTTTATGGCCCATGAGTTAGGGCACGGTCTGGGACTGTGGGATTGTACGACCTGCAAGAAAAAAGGGACCATCATGAATGGCTTTCCGGGAATCAATAAGGATAATGGGCTGCTCGGACCATCCACATGCGACCTGGAGACTCTAAGGAACGTCTATAGAAGCGAGAGAGAAACCGCCAGCAAACTGATCATTGAGGTCACCAAAACGAAACCGGCTGCTGCCAGTAAGGAAGGGTCGCCCAAATCAACTCAAGCATCCTCTTCTTTCACTCCCGAAATGCGCCGCCGATCCTTCGCCTACCAGTTGGAAGAATGGCGGGGAAATTTTTAGCTGTTTTCGGAGGAGCAACTCAGCTTGAATCGAATCATTGCCATCATTTTATTGTCGCTGATTCTGGCGCCTGCTCTTAGAAATGTAGCAGCGCAAAAAGAGCCTTCACTCGCTCCTTGTAAGGTAGGACAGAACGCTGCGGGGATTGGCTTCTGGACGTGGCCTGGGGCCACTCACGTCAAAGTTTATTTACGAGCAGGAGATTTCCCAGCAGAGCAAATTCAATATTTGCTGGCGCCGCTTCAGGGGTGGAATAGCGTCGCTGACCTGACTGGGTCGGGCGTAAAATTTGAATACCAAGGCAACACGGTCGAGCAATTGACCTGCGAAAATTGCCTGACGATTATGCGAGGAGCTGTATTCGATAAAACGAAACGTCACGCAACGGAAACCAGAGTTTACAGTGTGCACCGCGATCAAATCATCACTTACGCAACCATAATCATCGATCCATTGCTGACGAATATGAGAGCCATTTCAAATGCCGTGATCCACGAATTAGGTCACAACCTCGGTTTGCTTGATTGCTATACCTGCAATCAAAAGAGCACGCTGATGACTCAATTCAAAGCGCTAAATGTTCCCAAGGATGTAGACGCGCCAACGTCGTGCGACATAGCGCAAGTCAAAGAAGCTTACCGGGAACTGAGAGTCCGTGTCCGGCCTTCACCCGTAATAGCGAAGCATGTAGATGAGGGTGAAGAACCAATCGACGATGACACTCCGATAATAGTTCCTAAGCCATAGCCTGGACTTATCGGCGACCCGAGACTACAGCTTACGTAACGAGAATGCGTCCAGCCAGATTCGGCCAAAAATCGGGCAAGGAGCGATGCAACCCTCACGCTGAAGCGCAATTTGAATCGCTGTCGTAGCGGGTCCCGTACTGAAATCTACTGCATACTCGCGCCAGCCCGCTGTCGTTCGCGGAAACTGCTCGGACTTTGCCAACCCGCTCTTACTATCGCCATCGATAACGATTATGATCGGCAATCCGGCGCTCACGAGATTTTCAGTGCGGGCTGCGAATCGCAATTGATAATGCGTGAGTGGCTGCACTAAGACGATTTGCGATATAGCTGGTGAAGCGGGATCTGAGTTGCCCGTGAATTCAGCGCGCAGACTCAATCGTCCTTCGCTGGGATTTGTCGGATCCAGAGAGAACCGCCAGGCCTGAGGCGGATCTGCTGTGCGCCAACCAAAACCCGGTTCGGCCAAATCACTTTCTTCTTCGAATCCGGCATTGGTTATGGTACCTGGCGGCTGAGTATTGTGACTCACAGCCCACAGGGCATACGCTTGAGCGTATTTTTTATTCGCGATTAATTCTCCCACATATGCCTGGATATCAGACTGAGCTTCACTTCCGGCGGATTTGAACATTGCGACGGCTTCGTCTACATCGCCGCGCTGACGGAAGTACCTAGCCAGCGCACGATAACCTTTCGCAGAGTGTGGTTGGATTATTTGTTCGACCGCTTTCGCGTCGCCATTGGAAAGATGCCACGCCAGATCGATGATGCCCGGCATCAATGTGGCATCACTCTCCGCCGCAATGCTGAGCTCTCTAAATCCTTCATCTCGCTCACCTGCTCGCAGCAGAATGTTTCCCAGTTGCCAATGAGGCTCTGCGTAATAAGGCGCCAACTTCGCGGCCTGCCTGCCAGCGGCGATTGCGCGCGAGGCGTCACCATTCATTTCATTAGCGCGCGCCAGTGCCAGCCACAAAACATAGTCTCCCGGACGAAGTGATGCGGCTTTTTCGTATTCAGGAATGGCCGAGGGCAAACCGTTAATCGTTTCCAACAACGCGGCGCTGGTCAGATGAGCGTCAGGATTGTTTGGACTAAGCCTAACCGCCGAATTAGCCGCATCAAGTTGATTGGCGGCAAGCGCGTAACCGCTGAGAAAACTTGAAAAACCCGCACTGCCAGCCGTCCAGATCAATAGAAGTAACATGATCACCAACGCCGCGGTGCTTCCACTACGAACTAACACGGGAGAACGTTGGTTATCGACTTTAGCAGTAGTCATGAAATTGTTTTTGGTGAAAAGGAGCGAACCGCTACCCATCAACTAAGCAAGCCGGAGGAAAGCTTGGCGGTTAAATGCTAACAAGGCGCGCCCACCTTTCGGCGTACGCGCCCTCTGCCTTGAAATCGTTTCGTTCAAGTTACGGTGTGAAAGGGCTGGGATTGCTTCCGCGAAACAGCAACGGAGTAAGCGCGGCAGCTGTTATGCCACCAATGAGCGCGACTTTAGTCGACGTAGCAAGTCCAGGTACGGCGGCTGCGCCGGCGGGTCTGCCACAGTCTGCCGCTGATGCTCCCGCTCCGGCTACTCCGGCGGCGCCTTGATTGACTGTTGGTGCTCCGCCACCTGGTGATGTACAGACATCGAGCGATCCACCGTTAGCAGGATCGATCTGACCCGCAAGACCTTGAGCAGTGTTAATCGATCCGCCCGTGTTCTTAACGGTACGAAGAATAACGCAACCTTGAGTCAGCGTGATTTTGATATTGCCGACGCTGGTCTGATCGAAGTCAACGGTGAGCTTCGTGCCTGGAGCAATGCATATCACACCCCCCAGCGCGCCGATATGGATTGTGGCTCCAATTCCAGCAGGCGTTTCAATCGTGGCGCCGGAGGGAACTGTCGCTCCCGACTTAGCGCTGGCCCCGTTAAGAGTAATGGCCTTGTTACTCTGGGTGGTCAAGATGCCCAAAAGCTGCGCAGGGACCGGCTGCGAAAGACGCGGCCCTGAGTTCGGCGCGGCGAAGCTCGCACCGACATACGCGAAGGTAACTGCAAACGTGGCGAACAAGGCTGTCGCAGCGCTTATCTTTCGGAAACTGAAGTTCATAATGATTTTCTCCCCTCTCTCAATCAGATGAGAGATACGTTCAATTTGTTATTTGCCCTTCGCCGGCTCGAAGATTTGGCCGGGAGTATACTTGCGGCGACCATGCCCGTCAAGAAAATATCGCTGCTTAACCAGGACTGCAAAACGATGCTAAACACGGTCTAGAAATCGAGCTGTTCGGTCTTGGGCCAGCTTGGACTTCCCGTTCGAATGACTGCCAAGATCTGGGCTTTGATGACTTCTTTACCGAAGCAAGTCCACGATTGCCGCAATTGCTCTCAGGCTTACAGAGGTTAAAAGTACTAATCCCTGCGTGAATTCCAAAATCAAGGAAACCGTGGATTGCTAGGCTGAAAATCCGTATTGGAGCGCCGCCGATTGCCAGGCCCTTGCATTAGCTTAGTCGCATATTTGCCTGCCAGTCGAATGGGCCGCAGGGGATAGTAAAGGAAAAACAAATGGTCAGGTACGGATATAGACATCCAGTCAAAGACCCGAGGCATTGTCGCTAAACACACACATGATCTAAACCTGTCTCGCATTCGCTCTCTCATGCTTGCGTGGAGCATCGCACTTTGAAATGGCGAGCGCGACTCGTTCTTTTGCGCAAAGAGCTTCTGCTGAAACCGCTGTGCGATTGCGACGGCAGTACCATCAGACCTGATCATTCTCACAACTTCCCCGGGTAAGTCGGTTCCCAGCAGCCGGTTTGCCAGCAAGAGACCAACCGAGAGGATTCTTTGACTGCCCAACTCACCTGCGCTTTGCAAAACTAACTTCCAGTCGATGCTATTTCGATCGATCAAACCGGCGACATCGCAAATCCATCCCAGCCTTTCCCAGAAATGCGTGAAGCCGTGTAAGCAGAGTGACAGGAGTAGATCTTCACAGGAGAGACTGGGTAGCTGCCTATTTCCGATAGTTATTGATGCAAGACGATCCCATAGCCGATTGGTTTCCCACTGCAAAGAGAAATAGCGCGGGGTAAAACTCCAGTGCACATCCAGCACTACACCTTTTTCGTTGTCGAAGTTGCGGGCACAATCAAAACGCAGCAGGGCTGCCTCCTGGTTTTTAGTTAATTCTGGATTTGGCCTGAAACCTCGAGTGATGAGTAATTGCTTGACGCGCGGGAAGTCTTGCTTATGGACCAAAATATCAAGATCAGAGAACTGTCGCAGAGTTAAATCACCGTAGGCCGTCACCGCAAGTACGGGTCCTTTGAAAGGTATTGCCTTGACGCCACTCGCCTCAAGAAAGGCCAACTGTTTGAGCAGTTCTCCGGTGAGAAGAAGACTATGTTTGGTATTTCTCTGGTTATCGCTTCGTAGCTGCGACAGGGCATGTGCAGGGACAGCTTCCGCCGCTATAGACCTAATGTGAAAATGCAGCAATGGAATTAAGGAGTGATTGTGCGCCGAAGTCAACAAATATTTCCAGTCGAGTTCACGACGCAGCAACGAGTGCAACTGCTCAATTCTGGCAACGTCGAGCGAAGGCCGACTGACACAAATCAGTAACTCGTCTTCCGGGCGTATGGGTGATAACAGGCAATTCATGTGCGACTTACTGTCTTATCAACAACTGTCTCTAACATCCTTGCCCCGCCTTGAGCTTAGGCTTCAAAAGTTGCGGCGCATGAATTCTACATTGCCGCAAACCTGTAAGTCACCGAGGCGTGCCGACCCAACACTGGTGAAACCTCTCACCAGTGCCGGATACCTGGTATCGTCGGGCTGAACTCTACTACCTGCAAATCCAGGATTGAAGTTGTTCAGGTATCGGTGCGCGATTGTGTAAGGCGGTTATTATTTCGAAGCTAGTCCAGTATCCGGCGAGAAATCCACAAAGGACCGGCACCATTATCCAAAGACGCTTGCGAAGCACGTAAAGCAAAATAAAGACAGTCAAGCTCGACAAGACCGGCAAGAGCGGCAACCAGAATCTTGAATCCCAACGCAAGTCCAGCGTTCTGTCCATTAGTAAGATAGGTAGAAGCGCTACTGCGGTAGCCGTCAACAGAGTGATGACTGAGTATCTGTTGTGATTCAAAGTTGTAGATTCAATGTTTCCTCTTTTATAAATCGCCAGCGCGACCAGCCCGGCCAAGACTGCGCCGCAAACGAAGCTTAAGAGGGTTGGCTTGCTGTTAAGCGTGACTGATCCTAGAGACTCCAGGATGCCCCCTACTGCTCCTCGCCAGATTCCCGACAACAAACGGAACGGAACTACCTTTATCTTCCAGGAGAATGATTGGAGGGCAAAACCTGGACGATAGGGAGGGCTCACCGTCGATTCAGTGAGCCAGCAGAAGGCCACATACGAGCTCAACGCGCAGACCGCAGTCAAACCGGCCATGATCAATGATTCGCGTTTTCGCTCAGGCCTTCCCGCTATGGCTTTCGCGGCAAAGAGTACGAAGGCTACGGCCGCGGTCGGCACTGCGTATTGGGAAATCAGAATCGCGAAAGCAATAAGAGCGAGAGCCACGGCATCGATAACGATTTTGCGCCAAAGCGAAGGTTGTTCCGACAAGAGCATAAAGATTGCGAGAAAGATCAATAAAGGCCCGAGAAGAACCACGAACACGATTGTCAATATCACTAACTGGACTTTGCAGAGTATGGGTGCGACTGAAAGCATGGCGGGAAGCAGAGCAAAACTGGAATACGCCGGAAACATCAGGCGCCAAAAGCGCATTGTTACCAAGCCCATACCCAGCCATGTCATCCAGTGGAAAACTAATCCAAGCGGCAGGAAAAGTTGGTGATCAAGAAGAAAAGTGAAGAAGAGGGCCACAAGCGGCCGATCACCAAAGTTAGTCCAAATCGCACCACTGCCCGATTCTCTAATCAAAGACATGAGCCGGCCGTCATCCCAGATGGGATACACCCACGCCGCCGCGAGAGTGAGAGCCGTCACCAGTGCGGCAAGAAGTACAAACTCGTAAAATGAGATTTGATTGCCGGCTGCTTTCTTTTCGCGATGAATCACTGGCTTCATTCAGTTCCTGGATTTAATGGCTTCTTCTGTGGTGATCGGATCGGATGCAGAAGGGGCATAAATCATTGGTAAGCGTTGTTTGCGGCACCGACGATTCGATTTGAATCAAGACGGTCGCGATGATAACTTAACCTCGATGAGCGACTTGGCTGATTTGTTCGCCAGACAAAAGTACGCGGTTTGGCGCTCGTGTATGAAGGATCCTGAATTGTCGCTCCTGTATCGATACGCCCGTAGGCGCGCTGAAAGCGGCACCATGGGTCATGATGCACGATCACCGGGCGCGCACGCCGCTCCCGGAGATTTTTTTACAGACAGCCTGCTGATGGATTTGCTCCCGTGTGCCGAAGAGGTTACAAAGCTAAAACTTTTCCCTACCTATTCCTATTTCCGCGTTTACAGGCGCGGGGATATTCTAGTGAAACACACCGATCGTCCGTCTTGCGAGATCAGCGTAACACTGTGCTTAGGTTATCAAGCGGAGCAATCCTGGCCGATCTTACTCGAAAACCCTTCCGGGATATCGTCAATTGAATTATTTCCCGGCGATGGGTTGTTCTATCGCGGAATCGAGTGCTGCCACTGGCGCGAGCCTATGGACGGCGAGATAACGGCGCAAGCGTTTTTGCATTACGTCGATCAGAATGGTCCCTACGCGGAATGGAAATACGATAAGCGGCCAGGTATTCCGTTTACGCGGCCACGTCATAGCAAGTAATCGTTCCCAACTGGTCTGCCTGTACCGCCTGTACCATACGAAATAACGATCATGAAACGTCAGTCGAGCGTGCCCCGGCAAGATCTTTGCGCCGCCGGTAGTCAGTCGCCGGCCGGGACGAAGATAGATTTAAATAAGGATAGATTTCTGATGTGGTTGGCTACGTCCGCGATCGATAGCTCAAGTTTTGCGGCCGGACCAATATTGGCTGCCGCTCGAGTCTGAATCTCTTGGACGGTGAGACCTTCCAGCAGTCCTCCGAAGACAAATAGGTGGCCCTCATCGAAATTCGCCAGGCCGAGTACGTTTGGTTCGCGTGAGCCAAAGATCTTTGTTGCAGTCAGCTCCCTCACCCAGCCAACGACAAGTTCGACTGGGTCCTCGTGAGGAAACCTTTCCTTCACGAGCTCCAGTACCCTTGTTCTTTCCGGCACGTTTAGGAGAAGTGCAAGAAAAAAGCGATGGTCTTCGCCTTTTATCTCGGCGCGGCGGTGGGTGATGTCTTTCTGCCGCCATTCTTCCTCGAAGACCGGGAGCAGCAAGTCCGCCAGCTTGCCATGTTTTGAGTGCGCCCGAGCTAATAGTGCGTGAAACCTGTCACGGCTGCGTGACAGTCCAACGATCTCTTCCAATTCGCGATGACAAAGAAACTCGAATGCTATTTGCAGCACCGAGTAACTAGTCTGAAAGTCAGAAGAGTCAACAAGCTCTTCGATGAATCGGTCGGCTTCGGGATGCTTCATGTTGAGAAGAAGCGAGACCGTCTGTATTTTCTTTGTCAGCGAAACGTCAGTGAAGAAGGGATCGTAAGCCAGGAAAGGTCTTCGGTACGCGTACTGTACAGACGCCCGGTTTGAGTGATTGGTTCTGATCGTGATTGTTGCTGAAGGCCTATCAAGATGAAAAAGCGAGTGGATGAATTGAGGCCCATGAGCTATCTCTCTTATATCGCCTTTCGTGAGCAAATAGACGTTACTGAGCAAGACCTGGCCGGTGAGAAAATGAGGATTAATCTCCTTCTCCTTTTCGAAACGATAGTTAGCGTGAACACTGCTCCCCAGCAGTACTTGAAATGCGCCCGAGAATGCATGCTGGTGGATGCTGGTTGTGCCATCAAGCCAATAGTACACATCGATTTGAAATCTTGGTCCCACGTAGAGGGTGAGCGGCGGATTTCCAAACTTTCCGTCAAGATCCATCTGCTCGGGCAGAGCCGGAGTTTGGTGAACCCAACGAATGATTTCCCAGGGATCGACTCGATGGTCCAGTCTTAATTCGCCGAGCGCCTCGGCAGCAATAGCTGGGAACGATTCCTCGTTGTAATTTTGTTCGCGCCAGCGGCTTTCAACCAACGCGCCAAGCTCCACGAAGGGTCGCATAATGTTTCTAACGGATTGCTAAGCGCCTTAATGCGTTAGGATTGTGAACCGTGAGCGCCGCGTTGAGCCGACTGTTCCGATACCTGCTCGATCGCTTCGAAAATCATAGGTAAGTTTGTCAGACCTGGCTGGAAGCAAACATCGAAGACGGGAGTTGTCGCGACCAGATTTAAATAGTTATGCATCATCCGGCCCTTGCGCTCTACGTCCTCAAAACTGAAGCAGTGCGCATGCGTGAGGACGCTCGCGAAGGCCTCAGCCGACGACAGGCGTCGCACCGAAACGGGCAAAGCGCCACCATTGTTTAATCTGCGCAGCACGCACACGGCCGCCAGCGGTGCAGTTTGCGCGTTGAATGGGAGGACCTTATTGGTCGCGGGAGCTCGGGCGTCCAAGCTAAAGAATTCAGCGGCTGACGCCCGCAGACGCACTTCAAATGGAAGAGAGACAGCCACGCCGCGCCCGCTATCTGAAATCTCAAAAACTACCGCGTCATCAGCCCAGAGAGGATAACCGCGGCGACTCAGTCCAAAGGCAATCGTTGATTTTCCCGTGTTCGATATTGCGGACAGGGCTATGACACCTGCAGGCGAGCGCACGGCGCTAGCGTGCAGCACCTCCCGGCCCCTAACCTGGAGCGCCATCGGCAGCACCTTCCGCAGATAAGCATCGATGACACACTCCTCCCTTATGGTAGCCGGCACGGCAGCGGCGATTTCGTCTCCGCGGGCGGAGAAGCGAAAGCTCGCGAGCCCTGGCAAGTGCATCCGGCACTCTTCGCCAAGGGTCTCGCCATAAGCGGCGATCAGACCCTCGTTATCGCGCCAGACTTCTACCCGGGGATTCAACGTCGGATCCGGCGGCAAGTCTATAGTCCGGACCCGCTCGATGCGCAGTTTCAGCATCGCACCTCATCAACAACGCCTGAACAAAATCCGGCAGCACGCGAATGTTTCTCACCTCGGCCCCGTAGTCCGGCTTTTAATTCTTACACATGAGCCGGCCTTTGGGGCCTGCTGAGATTTGACACAGCGTGCTTAACATCCGCTCCCGTTAACTCTGAATTGAATGGAAGCGAGTGTCACGCGCCCTCATCAGTTCAGACCCGGTGGCTTGCGAACGTCTCCAGGATCGTTCGGCGATGGACTGGTCTTCCCGCCCCCGCCCCGGACTACGTCTTTTGCTTCGCCGACGTGGGTGACCTTCATAGGCTGCCAGTCCTTCCTTGGCGCCTCGCTCTCATCCTTCTTCAAAGCTTCATCATTATTAGACTTCAATGATCGATCCTCCTTGTCATTTAAGCATGGGCTCGAGCCCACGATTCGAGATTCAATACCGCCCAAATACGATAGGCGCTTCCCCGCTGGCGTGTCGCCAGCAGTTCGTCAAGAACGGGGCGAACGCCCTGTTCGTCAATAATTCCCAGATCGGCCAGGGTCCCTACTCCGCCCAATTGCTGCAATAAGTTGCCGCCCTCATTGTATACCAAAGACGAATAGAAACGGCTAGCTTCCATTTTCCGTTGCTGGTCGAAGCCCAGATGGGGGAACCTACGGGCGACCGAAGCGCGGACCAAACCTTTGGAGCGATCATTGCGGTTCAATAGGAAAGGCGGTGTTCGGTACAACAGTTCGATTAGATCCGCATCCCAAAACGGCTGAAAGAATCGCACTCCGGCTCTTTGGCCGACGGTGAAGAGTTCCTCCAACTCCCAGGAGATTAGAGGATGATCCAAAGCTCTGCGCATCTGCTGGATGTATGCACTACTGTCCGAGGCTTGCTGTTTTTTCGCGCCATACTCTGCCCAGCGCTGATCGAGTTCCTGGCGCAGCGCAGCGTCCGGAGCCAACCATTTCGGAAGCCTTGGAAACATGCGATGACGGACTTTGGGGGCCCACGGGGCCATCTGTTTGAGTAACCGATAGGCCGGTGGGACCAGAGCAGGTTGCGCTCCAAATCTCCATAGCAGACTCCAAAGCATCACCGCGCCGGACCGGCGATTTGATCGTCGCAGACTCTGCCACAACTTATAAACACCAGCCAAATCGAAGGTACGCCAGAGGTCAGCTGCCAGGAAAGGACTGATTGTCAGCCATTCGTCTCCGCCGCTTCCCGTAATAATGACTTGGCAACCCCTTCGTCTCCCCTCACACGCCAGATTGTAGTAGGCCGGCCACCAGGTATTCATTAGCGGGGCAGCCAGATAACGGTTCATTTCGAGGGCTGGGGTCAATAACCCCTTCGTCCCCGTCGCTTCAAAGAATGGCTTTATGACCTGGGATAGCCCGAGTTGCGCAGCGACACTCCGCTGGACAATTTCTTCGTCCGCCTCGGGGTCGGGAAAAACAAGCGAAAGGGCCAGAGGTTTTGGTGATGCTTCGGCGCGGCTATGATCGGCGGCCATAGCGGCCACACTGACCGAATCAAGACCACCACTGAGAAAGATACCTGCCGGTCCAAAGCTCAAGCAACGGCTCACCGCCTGATCAAATAATCCGTCAAAGCCTTCGACCTCGTCAGTTGTTAACCACTTCGTTACACCATCAGGTGCGGGATCCCAATAGCGGTAGCTGCGTACAGCATCGGCAGTTGCCCGCAGGACATGCCCGGGTGGCACTCGCCTTACGGCCTCAAAAAAAGTTTCTTCCAACCTGGGATAGCGATCCAGAAGATGATCCGCCAGCGCGGCGCGATTAATCGCATTCGAGACGCCCGGTTGACGCCGCAGAAGGTCGATCGTTGGCGAAATCAGCAAACCATCGCGCCCTTCGGAGTAGAACAATGGATGGCTCCCCAGCGGATCGCGAAGACATAGAAGGATCTCAAGTGAGCTGTCCCAAATAACGAGAGCGAACGAGCCTCTCAGCCGCTTGAGAAGGTCATCACCCCATCGCTGGTAGGCTGTCAGAATGATTTCCGCGTCATTGCTTCTTCCTGGGGAGCAGAATGCACCGAGCTCGTCTTGCAATTCCTTGCGATTGAATAAGACGCCATCGAAAATCACGCCGCAGCCAGCGCCCTCGACAAAATCCGGCGAGCCGGAACCAATTTCGTTGCGGAGGTAAAGCTTTCGCGACCGTCCCTCGCCCGCCACGAGCTGGCAAGCGAAGTTAGTCTGATCGATCGGCACGCCAACACCGAACTGGGCAAACCAGTGCGACGAGGACTGCGGGAGTGTCTCGGTGTGGGTTTCTTCGAGTGCGTGACTGTTATTCATCGTTACTGATCAAGTTCTCTTGTCGCAGAGACGCGAGGAAGGCTTCGGCTTCCGCATCAAACTCCTGGTGATCTACCGCAAACTCTTTCAGCATGAGTTGTCGAACCTCAGCGTCATCATGGCCTTCGTGAAGCAATTCCCAAAATCTCGCTGCCGTCCCATTCAACTCATAGAAGTGATCGGTCTCGAGATGAAATAGAACTATCTCGTCGCCGAGCCGCTTGAAAAGCACATTGGGATTGGGTTTCATTTCGCCCACTGACTGCACACCTTTAGATTCGTTATTCATAAATAAAAGCATTAATACGTATAATCCGCCAAAAACTACAGTAGGCAGTCGCACCTGTCAATATATGAGTTTAGCTGAAAGATCGCATTTTGACCGGATATTATTCGGCAGAACAAATCCTTGATTTTGGCCGAGCTGTTGGACGCCGGATCCGACTCTTTCCATGCGAACCACAACGGTTGCTGATCCATAAGCTCTGACAGTGCAAGAAGAGCAGTTCACCTTCAATTCTTATTCAAAGCGGCCAGTTCCTGGAACGGCGCGAACCCTCGATGAATATCGTCGTCCTCGTCGAGTGACATTTGGTCGACTTCAACCCATGCGTGCGCCTCCGTTCGGTCGTCTTCTTTACGCGTACCAAAAAGGATTCGTGCATCAATTCCTTGCCGTTGCAAAAGCCAATGCAACACCAACGATTGTTCGAGACACATGGCCCGGTAAGGACCGTGCTCTGCCGCTATGCGCACCAAACGCGAAATCGTTTGCGGCGAGAGGCCGCCAGCCATCGGCTCGCCTGCCGCTCCAAGCCGCTGTAAACGCGCGACCGTAGTGAACTTGAGCGCCAGGTGAACTGTTAACAACAACACGGCCGCCTGCAACAGAAGCCAGAACTCTTGCGGCGATAGTTGGAAGACTTTTTTCAACCTCTTCATCTTAGAGTTTGAAAACCTAATTGCCAGAATCTGGGAGCCATGCCATTCAGCTTATAGAGCTGGTCGGGCTCTGGATAAAGCAGCATCTCATCTTCGAAGCTTCTGAAGCTGCCATTAGAGCGATAGATGCAGTTGGAAAATGCAAAGCTCAACATCCATGAAACTATGAATCCAGATGTGATTCCGGGAAAACCTACAGGAGTTGACTGGTCGTGTCAAACGAGTTTTTGCAGCACCGTAAGGAGTAACGCTTTAGCGCCGGCAGGACTATCTACTTGACAAAAGCACATTCTAGGTGGTTACTGCCGATCCCTCTGACATGCGAGAAGTTAACTGCCGATCCGAAACTGAAACTCGCTTCGTGAAAGGAACACTCATGCTGATAAGAATTCAAGACTGCATAATCAACACTGACAGCATCGCCCACGCGCAATACAATCGACGCGCCCTGGCCCCTGCCGGATTAGCCCCGCAAGGCATTCCGGCGGGAACTTCGCTTACTATTCACTTTATCGGCGGCAGCGAAAAAGGCTTTCGCGGAAATGAAGCCGATAGTCTGTGGGCACATCTTAGCCATGAGATTCAGGTGGTACTTCCAAATCCTCCACAATAGTAATTAGCCGCTCAATCAATGCTGCCGATTCGGCTACAAGTCCGCGCACAGCTTCGTCGCTGTGTGTAGTTAAAACAAGACTCGCCGTGCGCTCGTAAACACCGGCTATCGCGCTTTTGATTAGTTCTTCTATCATGTTTTCTAATTCTCCGGCTCTTGCGAATCTTCCACGCTGAATCGCTTTCGGACCTGTCTAAAAACTCTACGGCGTCGGATGCAGGGATCGGATCGTTTCCCGCGTGCAAACTAAATGTGTTCGCAGCTGGATCGAAGATCTCTGCCGGGCCGACTGTCCCGTTGGCATTCTCACCTCCAACGATCAGGACGCGACCATCAGACAACAATGTAGCCGTGTGGCCGCGCCTTTCTATGATCATGTTGGCGCCGCCAAACTCAAGGAGGCTCGGCGCATTCTCAAGCGAGGAGAATTTGCGCGTCGCTCTTCCTTTTAGTGCGGTGGGCGAAAAGTCGTGCCCGATGGAAAGCGCATGGGGAGACACAACTAACCCAGCGCCACCGCAGGCCAGAAGGCTTAAGACCGATAGCCACTCGAAGAGTCCCCGGGCGGATTTCCGTTTATTTGATTTTCGTAGGTGAGAACAGACATTACTTGAAGAAACAGAGCAAGGATTGGGAGACATAGAAGCGAACTCCTCGGAGGAAGAGGGCGCTAACTTGCGGCGCCACGAGTGAATTTCGACTGCTTCTGCTGTGGTCCTAACTAACAACGATCGATACATCTGATCGGTATTCTTAAGGGCGGCGAATGATAGTTCTCTCGCGGTTAAATTACAATCCAAATTAGCAGCAAGTCTATCTCGCACAGGAACTTAGCGAAAAGTGCCTTAGCAAAAAACAAGGAAGCGAGTCTAACGGCGTGAATACACCGAACTGGTGGATGTGGGAAGGCGAGTTGCGATTTACGGTAGTGGGTCAATTCCAATGCAAATGTCCGACAAACTTAAGTTTGTCGTCCGTTCGACAAGCTAAAGCTTGTCGGACATCAAACTGACCCACACTCGATTTACGGGCTCAATGCGCCGAGAAAGATATGGGAGCACGAACCGACGTTCCCAGGAAGTTTCTAGCGTGATGCTTAGGCTGGATATGGTTCGATCATCTTCCTTGCCCCGCCACTAAAACCAGGTGCTTTTTCTCTTGCAGCCTTTCAGAAGGAGCTGAGCCGAGTCGGGCTTCCAGCAACAAGCCGTTCAAAAATCTGCGCAGCTGATCTTCGTCTCGATCACGAATCAGCTCGTTTAACCGTGTTAGGGCCATCTTGATCGTTTCCTGCTTCAGCGTGGCTATCTTATTAATAAAGATCTTAGGATGCGAAGTGGCCACGGTCTCTTCTGTTTCGAACACGAGCTCCTCGTAGAGCTTCTCACCCGGACGCATTCCCGTCTCGATAATCTGGATATCCTCGTAAGGCTTGAGACCCGAAAGGGTAATGAGCGTTTCCGCCAGATCAACGATGCGCACAGGCTCACCCATGTGGAGGATGAACACCTCACCGCCGCGACCGATGGCGCTGGCTTGCAGCACCAGTTGCGCCGCTTCAGGTGTGGTCATGAAGTAACGCTTCATCCGTCGATCGGTAATGGTCAAAGGCCCACCGTTGCGAATCTGGTTGCGAAAGATGGGAATCACAGAGCCCGCCGAACCAATGACATTTCCGAACCGCACAACTACATATCGCGTCTGATAGCGACGATTCAGATCCTGAACGACCAACTCCGCAGCTCGCTTGGTTGCGCCCATGATGGACGTGGGCCGCACAGCTTTGTCGGTTGAGACTAAAACGAAAACTTCCGCCTTGAATTCCCCGGCCAATTCAGCGACCAGCCGAGTGTTCAAGATATTGTTCTTAACTGCCTCAATCGGATTGAACTCCATTAATGGCACATGTTTGTGCGCCGCGGCGTGGATGACTACCTGCGGACGATACGCATTGAAGATCGAGCGCATCCGCGGCTCATCGCCGATGTCTCCGACCAGGGGCACAATCGATTGCGCTGGATCAGTCCTTCTCAGTTCATGGTCGATATCAAAGAGGGCAAATTCTGCGCGCTCGACCAGCAACAGATTGGCCGGGGCAAATCGTTGCACCTGTCGCGCCAACTCAGATCCGATCGAACCACCAGCTCCGGTCACCATAACTGTCTTGCCGGCCAGTTCTTTATTAAGCGACTCAATATCCAGTTTCACTGGATCGCGACCCAGAAGGTCTTCGATCTGGACGTCGCGAATGCGGCTAATCTCTACACGGCCTTCAATAATTTCGTAAAGCTCGGGGATGATTCTGACTTTGACTGGAATTTCTTCGCATATCCTGACGATGCGGTGAATCTGATTTCGAGACGCGTGCGCGATTGTGATGACGACATGATCGATTTTGAGCGAGCTGACGAGTTGAGGCAACTCCTTTGTGGTTCCCAAAACCTTGTGACCTTGAACAATTGTCTTCCCTCGTTTTGCTCGATCGTCATCGATAAATCCTTTGATTTCCAGATCGAGATCGCCACGCGCCTCAATCTCTTTCGCCGCCAGCAATCCCGCGCGGCCCGCGCCGATTAAAAGAACAGGTCGCTTCTTCTTGCCATTGCCGTTACCGTTGTGTTTCTTGAGCTGCAGCCGCTTCTGACTGTATTCGTACTCAGCGCGGCGCACGACGCGCATGGCGAAGGTTCCGCCGAAAGCTATGAGTACATCAATCAGATTAACCGAGAGCGGCACGCGCCAGGCCTGATGCGGCGCGGGCAATGACAGCCGGAGCAAGGCAACCACCAACAAAGAGCCAAGCGCCGCGTACAAAAAAGATTTAACATGGGCGAGATCTGTATAACGCCATATCGATGCGCGCGCCCCACTTATGGTTAAGGCGATAAATTGCACCAGAATCACAAGGGGAATCTGGGTTAGGAAGTTCCGGGCTTCGTTGGCCGGAATATGAAAATCGAACCTTAACAGGTAAGCCGCGACGAACGCTGTCAACAAAAGCGAAACATCAAGGAACACCTGCAGTCCAGAAACAAAGAGGTGTCTAGCGGGGGGCAATTCTCTCATACGTAAATTTCTCCGTAAGAAGAGCACGTTAGATAAATACTGCTAATCAATGCTTTCCTTCAGTGTCTTTCGTGGATTTGACGAGGTATAACGATCTTGTTTACTTGTGGAAACTGGATAGAGCCGAGCCTGGATAGGTTCGCCTGTGCGACCCTGATGGACCGCCAAAGCTTTTTAAAAGCTGCGAGCGGCTTTGCCCAAAAAGGCGGAATTCATCTCGTCCGCGGAGCGGACGAGATGAGAATAGCCCAGCACTTTAGTGGTGGGATCAGGTGGAAATTTACAAATGAGTCCGTGAAACGGACGACTGAGATTAAGCGTTTCTCGCGGACTCCGATTCTGCTTTCCGCCGTAATCGCAATCGTAAGTCTTTTTTCAGCCGTCCGCTTCGCGGACTGATTCGATCGCCCGACCGAACCCCAGCGATAAATCGCTGGGCTACTTTCACGTCGTCCGCTCCGCGGACGACAAGCATGCCTACTTTTTCGGCAAAGCCACTGCGAGCTAACAAAGTAAGTTGAACTGAAACTATGTGTGCTCTCTGTTTGGTCTGATCACTTGGTCGGGCGAAACACGACAATCGCAACTAACGCGCAAAAAATAAGCGCGTTGGATGTAACGTGCAGACCAAAATCCACGAAGCTGTGAATGGCCACGCCGAAGATTCCGGTTAGAGCTCCCAGGGATGTAGCTCTCAGATATGGATCGGTGGATGTCCAACTCTTACGAGCCCGTCCTAGAAAAGCGACAATGAACCAAACCACCAAAGCAGAGCCGATGACGCCGCCGCTGGCGAGCAGTTCGAGATAATCGTTATGCGCTTCCTGGGGCGTGAACTCCCCGGTTGCGTTGTGGAACTTTGTTATAGCGATCCAATACCCACCAAAACCAGCGCCGGCGAACGGACGAGACTTGATCAATTGCCAAGTCGAGGACCAGATTTCTTTACGGCTGGTATTCGCTCGATTTTGGGTTGCCTGTTGGCTGAAAGAATATCCGGCCAGCTCGAAATTCGTAACTACCGACTCGCCCCCCACCCACGCGACACCGTAGGCGAACAAAGCAACCATGCACGCAATCAAGATCACGCGGAGGACCACACCGCCGGCAAGGTTGCGAAAACGATTCCAGGCGGTCACGGCAGGCTGTCTGGTGAGGCGGCCCAACGGATCAAGTAACACTCCCAAAAACAGCAATTGGCCCAATGATGCGACGATGCCGCCTCGGGAATTTGAAATAACCAGGGCAATCCAAAGAACGGCGGCGATGGGTAGAAAAACCAAAGTTCGGCGGCGGCTCCGATCTCCAAGTAGCAGGCCCAGCGTTAAGCCCAAACCCATCTCAATCAGGAATCCGAAATGGTTGCGGTTAATGAATTGCGCAAAGCTTCGATCGTCATTGTTCAATGCGGGCAGAAAAAATCCTGGGCTTTCTTGAAAAGCCTTTCTGAAGATTCCGAATAAGGCACTGGCCAGCGCCACGCCAATCACGACGTATATCAATGTGCGCAAACGCTTTTTGCCGGAGGCATAGTGCAGAAGCAATAGCCCGGCGCCCACCAGGGCAAAGACTCTGATAGCCAATAGGCGAGTGTTATAAGGATCGGCACTTACTGAGAATCTCAGACTGATCAGTCCGGTGTTATCTCTCTCTGAAAACAGAGGTAATGACTGAAACAACATGAACAAGCCGAGCGCGATCAGGGGCGCGGCCAGGCGTGCGTCGCTAACCAACGTTCTCTTGCTGATAACCGCCTCAATGAGTCCCAGGATACAGAGAGAAAAAATGAGGCACTCGAAAATTGCGATCCACCATGACTGTACTGTGCCGTAGGGAATAGCAGTCAGGCCGATAGTGACCAGCAATGAAAAGAAGATAACGCTGCTGAGAACGCGAGCCACCGATAGCGCAGCGAACCGCTTCTTCGTCTGCCGCTGCTCGATCACACTTCCGTGTGGGGCTCTAATTTCGATGGCTTCGTTCATTCGCGGATTTAAGATTGAATGTCGATTGTGATGGCGATTAATCCCATCACGGGGGGCTTTGCACAAAAAGTCATCTCTGGTTTCGCCTGCGAAGCGGACGACTGAAAATAGCCCAGCACTTCAGAGAGTGTGTCAAAACTCGGTCATGAGCTTAACGAAACGACTTTCTTAAACGCAGAGAGCGCTGAGGCATTCGCAAAGGTACGCAAAGGAAGGCCTTTCTCTGCGTTCCTTTGCGAAAAACTCTGCGTCCCTCTGCGTTAAAATGCTCTTTGACGATCATTAGTTTTGACACACTCTCTGAAGTGCTGGGCTATTTTCAGTCGTCGTGCTGCGCCGACTTAGCCAGATTTGCATTCACATCGATGTGGCGATGATTAGTCATCGAGACTTCTTGATGGAATTTTTGTGCAAAGCTCACAACAGGCGCTACCGTCCGCTCTTAATGCCGAGTTCCACGAGGGTTTGCCACAAGACCCTAACATCGCTGCGCCAGGTTCGCTCGTGAAGATAAGCAACATAGCCTTTCAGTTTCGACGGTTGCAATTCATTCAGGTAATACTCCTCGGAATCTCCGCGCACCTGGGCCAACAGGTCCTCCTCGTTCCGCAGACGCAGCGTGACGGGATCGGTTATTCCCGGTCGCACTTTCAACACCGCGTGCCATCCTGGATTGTCCAGATTGACATAGCGCGGAACTTCCGGACGGGGACCAACCAGAGCCATATCTCCGCACAGCACATTCCACAAGGTCGGCAGCTCGTCCAACTTCGTTCGGCGCAGGAATCGTCCCAGGCTCGTGATGCGGGCGTCGTCGCGACTGGTGATTTGTGGTCCTTCAACGGAAGGTTTCATGGTGCGGAGCTTGTACAGATCGAACATGCGACCGCCCTGACCGACTCTTTTCTGGCGAAAGAAAACAGGCAAGCCTGAAGATACAGCAACGGCAAGCGCCAGTGCCGCAATGACAGGCGCCGTCACTATTAAGCCAATCGCGGCGATCGCGGCATCGGCCCAGCGCGGAATTCCGCTACTGACCTCTTGCGCTGCGACGCTTTCCGAAGCGACTTCAGCGTGCATGGCGTTTGCAGATTTGTTTGACAGTACGAATGACATAGTCGAATTCCTCGTCGAGCATTCCGGGAAAAATCGGCAAGCTCACGAGACGCTTCCATTCGGCTGTCGCAACTGGAAAATCACGCGCGCGCCAGCCAAAAGTCTTCTGGTAGTAAGGATGCAAGTGCAGTGGGCGCCAGTGAACTGAGCATCCGACGCCTGCTTGCTTCAACTTGTTGATGAATTCGTCGCGACTAATCGTCAGCCGTTTCAATCGTAATCTGATCGGAAAAAGATGCCACGACTGGATACGATTTCCATCGTCCGGCGGCAGGTCGATCTGTTCGACTCCGCCAAACGCTTCGTTGTATCGACCAGCGATCTGTTCACGCTCGCAACGCATCTCCTCGGCGCGACTAAGTTGGTGGATGCCTATAGCCGCCGCAATGTCGGTCAGATTGTATTTGAACCCGGCCGCGACGATCTTGTAGTCCCAACTGCCATTGCCCGAGTATCGTCCCCAGGCATCGTGCGAGAGCCCGTGCAGCGACATCAGTTTGATTCTGTCTGCCAGTCGAGGATTGCCGGTCACGGCCATACCACCTTCGCCGGTGGTAATGGTTTTGTTGGCATAGAATGAATAGCAGGTGACGCTCCGCGATCCATTGCTGCGGTTCTGCCAGGCGTCGGTTTCACTTTTGCGCCAACCGGCGGGAAAAGCGTGTGCCGCATCCTCGACGATCCACAGTTTATGCTCTGCCGCGAACCGCTTCAGTCGATCGAGTTCCATCATGACGCCGCCCACATGCACTGGCATGATGCCGACAATGTCTGTCGCTTTTGACCTCTGACCTCTGATCTCTGATCTCTGTTCCGTTCTTTCCCCTTTCCCCTTTGCCCCTTGCTCTTCGCCCTTTGCCCTTACCCCTTTCCTCTTAGCTCTTGCCGCTTTGCCTTTCCGTTCCGCATCCTCGAGATCCATGTTCAGCGTCACCGGATCGCAATCAACCAGGATCGGAATCGCGCCCTGGTAACGGACTACTTCAGCCGTGGCGGCAAAGGTCATCGTGGGCACCAATACTCCCTGTCCAGCTTTTAGACCCAGCGCCTCGACCGCCAGGTGCAGGGCCGCCGTACCGGAATTGACGGCCACTGCGTGGATTCCGTCCTTTGCCCTTTCCCCTTTGCCCTTTTTTATCGCGGCGGCAAACTCTTTTTCAAAACGTTGGACCTGTGGTCCACTGGTCAACCATCCTGAACGGAGAGTGGTCAGAACTTCATTGATCTCCTCGTTTTGAAGCGCCGGGCGAAAGAATGGAACTTGAAGTTTGGTCATTAGATATCGATCGAAAATTTATTAGCCTCGCCGCCCCCAAATATTCTGGTGCGGAGAAGTATAATAAAAGGCCAAAATGCCGTTTTGTTCAGACCGGAAGTGAAATTCCCCAGATATACAAGTAACCTGAGCCGGCCAGATAACGGACCTTGACCGAAGTAACGTCAGTTCCCTCCGGAAGATCGAAAGCCACTCCATGGAGTCCAGCTTGAAAATCACGCCATGCGTCGGGAAAACTGTTTTGGCCCGCGATGGCGATGCGCTTATGCCACTGAAATACGGTCTTGCATTCCGAAGCCGCTGGGCATTGCGCGTTCCAGGAAGCAGTGTCTCGATTTAAGCGCAAAGGAAATGTGCTCATCGCGCCCGACTTACTTTCAATGATGACCTCCGCTATCGGCTCTTCCGTTTGTGTTTGGTTCAAGCCTACGACGTTAGTGAGCAGAATCAATTTGCCGGCATGAGCTGCTTCGGCGAGCGGGATATTCAGCTCGCTTATCTCTTCGGAATTCGGCAAACCGTATGCGCCAACAACTCGCAATGGTACATCTTTAACTTTGACAGTTATCGGAAGACGTAGATCCTGAAACTCGAGTCCATAAAAGCTGAGCGGTTGATGCACCTGTCCAGTCTCCGTGTTGCGTGAGTACCCTGAACTCTCCAACAGAGGCTTGCGCTCCAGCACGTATTCAAAGAGCGGATAGTCAACCCGGCCGTCGATCCGGGTAAAACGGTCAGCCAAATGCCGCATTAACTCATCGGCGCTTCGACGGCCTTCGGGCCTCCAGTCGTTCGTGACCACGATTAGATGTCGATAAGAAAGCGCTTCATTGAAGTCATAATCACCGAGACCGGTTAATACATTGACGACCGGAATATTCTTGGGAAAATAAAAATCTATCGCCTCCTCAGCTCGTCCGTCGGCAATCAAAGCCGAGTCTTTGGTCGCCCATTGCGCAGCGTAAGCGGCGGCACTGCGGTACTCAGTGGCAACGCCATATGTCCAGTCCTTCTGCCACCCATACCACAGCGACATTGCGTTGACGGCGAGCGTGCCCACCAGCAGCACCTGAAAGATCGTCCTCGTGAATGATGACAAACCTAAGGCTATCAGGATCAGGAAGGCCGGCCAGACAAATGCCACATGGCGCGGAGATACGCCAACGGCGACGCGGCCGCCAATGGAATCCAATACGATGTAAACTCCCACAAGCGTAAGCAGATAAGTAAAAGGCAGCGCTCTCCACTTGGGCTCTTTCCACAGTTTCAGGACGCCACAGCTTAGTAAGAAACCACTGAGGACCAGACCTGTCATTACCAGGACCAGACGTAACGGATAAACATGATATCCAAATATAAAGCTGTAACCAGCAAAAGCCATTTTCGCAAAACTGATCCGAGACACAGGCGTCAGAGAAAGGTCTGCGTTCGGAGCGTTGGCATAAACTCGATAGACAGGTAAAAACGCGTTGCGGAAAACCGGGATCATTGGCAAACCAAAGATCAAGACCGGAAGACCAAACGCGACAGCCAGAGCAGCTCGCAACCGCTTCTTATTAGCAGCCACCAAAGTCGCGGCGCCCTGTGCATAGACGGCAAGTATCCCGACAAAATGTGAGACGAGTAAGACGAGCCCCGTGAGCAGGACCGACAGCCGATTGCGCGTGCTCCTCTTCGAATCGATATAAGAGATCGTCGCGAGCATAAAAGCTGCCGAGCAGAAAATGAAGAATGAATAGAAGCGCACCTGTTGCGAATGATCGATATTGAAAGGCGACGTTGCCGCGAGCAAGGCGGCTATCATTCCGGTGCGCCACCCGCCCAGCTTCTCTCCGATCTTGAAAAGGATTGGCACTGTCGCTGCGCCAAATATGGCGGCCGGCAATCGTAGCCAAAGCTCGCTGGTCCCTAAGCGAACCCAAAAATGGTTCAACAATGAATAGAGAATCGAATTCCAGTTCAAGCCGACTGATTTGGCTTCCCAAATACTGCCATACTCGTCAAAACTGAGTTGGTATTGCGAAATTCCGTAAAGTCTGAGCAGGAGCGCCAGTCCGACAATTGAGAGCAAGAGAAAGATTCTTAGCGTTGCTTCGCTGGTCGCAGAGCCTGACCTGTCTGCAGACAACGCTGTAGGAAAATCCGTGAATACTTCTTTTTGTGAGATAGCGTCCATTTGTTAAAGCGGAGCCGCGTCGCGCAGCAAGGTTGCGTGACTTACGCGCGTTCCGCGGTCTCCCCAACGATTCCAAAATTTTGCTAATCCAAGGAGAAATCCCGAACCATACGCCACATGAATTATCGTGAACGCAACTGGAACCGCCGGCAGAAGTCGCCACTGTTTCTGGCGCGCCGCCAGAACTGAACCCCCGAGGTTGAGAAGCCCGTAAATGAGCATGCTTCCTGCAAATAAGATCTTACTCAAGCTAAAAATCGGCGTGGTCAACAGCAGCAGCGACAACGTCAGCACAAAGAGCGGCGGCACGAACTGGCGCGGCTGCATTTGGCGCGGGTGTTTCTGCAAGACGCGCACTTTCCAGTAACCATATTGAAAGTATTGTTTCCAAAGCCTGGATAGACTGGCACGGCTGTAATAGCGCGACCGAATATCAGGCGACAACAAAATGCGCCCGCCCAGCTTTCGCACTCGATAGTTGTACTCATCGTCCTGATTACGAACCAATTCTTCGTCGAAGAGTCCGGCGCGCTGAATCGTCTTGTGCGTGTATGCCGGGAATGCTACCGTGTCAGCAAACTGCGCGTCCTGTGCGCCTACGCGAAAAGCCGAACCGCCCACCCCAAATCTTGAGCTCATTGCCGCGGCGATCGCCTCGGCCGTATAAGTTTCCCCAATTGTTTCCAGCGGTCCGCCAACGCAATCGACTCTGTCTTCCGTCAAGTGCCGAACGCAATGCCGAACGTAATCAGTCGCGATTTCACAGTGACCATCGACACGAATGATGATTTCACCTTTGGCGAATGGCAGGGCGGCATTCAAGCCGGTCGCGACGATTTTTCCCGGGTTATCAACCAGGCGCAGATTTGGATGTTGCCGGCGCAGAGCATCGATGACTTCGCGCGTGGCGTCCGTGGACATCCCATCAGCAACAATCACTTCCATGCGATCTCCTGGGTAATCCTGAGAAAGCACGGCACACAGGCTGCGCTCGATAAACGAGGCCTCGTTTCGCACCGGCATCAACACTGACACAAAAGGACAATCTGCCATGGCCTAATCAGTCTTCTTCGTTCGCTACCTGTCCGGAATTGGCAAGATGCCCTCTCCCTTTGGGAGAGGACAATCATGTAGTTGACTCACCTGAGAAATCGGACAGAGTTATCAGCGCCGAAAGGCGCTCGCTAATTCTAGCCCAGGGCAACGCCCTGGGAACGAGGACCCAGGAATTTGCGTAAACTCTGAAAGAGTTCGCGCGTGCCCTTCGTTCGGCAACCCCTTCAGGGTTGCAACGAGGTCGGTTGTGCCATTTCCCAGGGTAGCGCGCTGACGCGCGCAACCCTGGGCTGAAGTTGCGAACG
>WNGK01001290.1_pt1 | contig 36358 bp, 34 predicted proteins | sample 5400601 | NCBI WGS metagenome assembly WNGK01 (sample SAMN13153376, study PRJNA577476) | soil metagenome | isolation source: 60 cm soil or saprolite under Garry oak tree replicate 1 | place: USA:California | collected 2016-06-15 | reverse complement strand
GGATCCAGATCGCGCTCGGGCTCGATGAGGACGACTTGCTTGAACGCGTCAACCGCCTTGAGGATCGAATCCATGCCGCTGTAAGTGAACCCCAGGAGTTCGTACGCACGAGCGCGCTCGAACCCGGTGAGCCGCTCGTGCAGCGACGCTTGCGCGATCGTGAGCGCCTGCCGGTAATCGAGGTTGTCGAACGCCTGCTGCGCGCGGCGCAGCGTGGCGTTCTGAATCGTTTGAGCGGTAAGCGCAGAGGGAAACGCGCAGAGCAGCGGCAGGGCAACCAGCCAGGTCGAGCGGCGCATCACTCTGAGCCCTCCTGTTCGAGCACGTAGGTCCTGCGCACGGTCGTGTTCGCGGGCACGTCGATCGTCTCGGTCTTGGTCTTGAACCCGGCGCGCTCGACGCGGATCGTGTGCCGGCCGGCGGACACCGCCTCCTCGATCACCGGAACCGATCCCAGATCGCGGCCGTCGATGAACAGCGTTCCCGGCGGATTCGAGTTCACCGATACGTAGCCTTGAGCGGCGACCGGCGCAGTCGGCGGTGCTGGGGGCGGCGCCGTCTGCCGACGATTGTCATTGCCGCGCCGCGGCGCAGGCGGTGGTGTCGCGACCGGCACCGGCGCCGGAGGCAGCGAGGCCTGAGGCGGCGGCGTGGGTGGCGGCGCGCTCTTGTTGCCCAGCGCGAGATAGCCGCCGACACCTGCGGCAACGACCACCAGCGCGCCGACCACCATCCCGACGCTCGAGCGCTTCTTCCTCTCGGCCGGGATCTTCATCCCGGCGCGCGGGATGGGCGTCGTCGGCGCGTTGGTCACTTCGGTCGGTGCATCGGCGCTGGCGGCACGGGCCGGCCGCGGCGGAGGCCGGCGCTGACTCTTGGTGGCAGTCCCCGCCTTCGGCACGGCGACCGGCTGCTCCGGCCACACGGCGGTCGCGAACTCTTCCATCGTAGCGAACCGCTGGTCCGGTTCCTTGGACAGGGCGCGGGAGATCGCGGCGGTGAGAAACGGCGGTACGTCGGTCCGCTTGGTGGCGACGCTCGGCGCTTCCTCGAAGATGTGCTTATAGAGGATTGTGTGAACGGAATCGCCGGTATAGGGCAGCTCGCCCGTGATCATGCGGTAGCCGACGACCGCGAGTGAATACTCGTCGGCGCGTCCGTCCACCGAGCTGCCCTTCGCCTGCTCCGGCGCCATGTAGTGCGGCGTGCCGATGATCATCCCGGTGCCGGTGAAGCCGCTCGCCGCTTGGAGCGCCTTCGAGATGCCGAAATCGGTCAGCATGACGCGGCCGTCGTGGTCGAACATGATGTTGGCGGGCTTTACGTCGCGATGTACGACGCCGCGCTGGTGCGCATGGCCGAGCGCGCACGCCCCTTCCCACAACACCCGCTGGATGTAGTCGATGGCCAGCGGCTGCTTCTGATCGAGCACGTCCTCGAGGGACGTGCCCGCGATGTACTTCATGACGAAATAGTTGAGACCGCCTTCACTCTCGACGCGGTAGATCGGGATGATATTCGTGTGGTCGAGCTTCGCCGATGTCTTCGCCTCCTGCTGGAAGCGTTTGACGATATGCTCGTCCATCGTGATGTCGGGCGGCAGCACCTTGATCGCGACTTCGCGTTCGAGCGTCAAGTCGTGGGCGAGAAAGACCGCGCCCATCCCGCCCTTGCCGAGCATGCGCTCGATCTTGTACTTCCCTTCCACCAGCCGCTGCAGGCGCTGCATCAACGCCTCGGTCGCGCTGGTACTGGCGCCCAGCGTGCCGGCACCCGTCACGTCCGCCCCGCAGGCGGAGCAGAACTTGCTCCCGTTCGGGAGCGGCGTGTGGCACTTGAGACATTCCATCATGGAGCCCGCGGCGCCGGTCATGGAGCGCGGATCCCGCGGAGTAACGGAGCTACCGGGCTCTTCCTGGCGGCCGCCGGAGCGGGTGGCGAAGGGAACCCCGGGCACCCGCCGGCAGAGATGCAGACGTCGTACACGACGGGCACGCCCTGATAATCCACGGCAACGAGGTAGTAGTCGCCCGCACCCAGCAACGACGTCATCGTCTCGGTAGACCCCGCGGCGTCCGACCGATTGAGGATGTCCAACGTAGAGCTCGCGCCGCCACCGGGGACCGTGAGCAGGAACAGGTCGACATCGCTCGAGTCGACCGTCGCCGCCGAAGTCACGGCCGCGATCTTAATGGTCACGGCCGTCGCCAAGCCTGTGACGCGGAACCGGATCCAGTCGATGTCATGCGGGTTATCGATCGTGAGCGTGTCGCGGAACGAGCCGCCGGGCAACGTGACCGCCAGGCCGCGGGCGTCCGCCGCGTCGCAAAAATCGTCCTCTTCGTGCGCGTCGCGAGGCACGGTGGGATCGCTCGTGATGTATCCCTCGAAGACCGCGAGACCGTACCGCCCCGGCTGTGTATACAATGCCAGCGCTTGCAGCCGCCCGGGCGGCATGCCGCGCAAGGCCACGATCGTCGATTCCGGTTGCGTCTCCGCCGGCTCGAATGCGAAGCCCTTACAGTCGTGCGACCCTGGTCCGAGGGTCCACGCAGTCGGCCCGATCGTATAACTCGGTGGCGTCCCCGGTACGAACGTCAGCGAGTCCGAGAGGAACGTAGAAAACGTGCCGCGAACCTCAGGGGCGCTGAGAATGATCGTCAGATCGCGCGCCGTGGTCTGCGTGAAGCGATACCAGTCCACGCCGACGGAATCGCGCTTCGTCGGCTCGAATGCGAGCGCCGGGTTCAAGAACTTGATCTGCGGGATCAGCGGAAACCGTGGCGGCGCGTCGAGGTTGATCGTGTGCGGCGCCACTTCGTTCGGTTCGAGCACATCGAACGGCAAGACCCTGGTCGTGTCGGGTGCATTCCCAAACACGCCCGGTCCAATGAAGGACAGCCGGTCCGTGTGCGCAGGCGGTGTAACCCAAAACGTGGCCGTGGAAAAGCCAAGGGAGTCGCGCGTCCTCGTCGGGAGGATGCCCGGAAGGGGATAGTCGAACTGGGTCGCGTTGGCCAGGAACGCAATGAAGATCGAATCGACGCCCACGCCATAAACCGTGATCGTGTCTCCGAAACGCACGATACTCGGCCGCACGCTATCGACTTCGAGCGGACTCGACACGCGCAAGAAAAGGTTGCCTTCCGGCGCTTGCTCGAATGAAATCGCGCGTGCGGTGATGTCGACCATGCCGCTGTTCACACCGGTCACCGTGGCGTAGCCACCGCCGTCATTCTGGACCGTGGCGGTCGTGCTACTCCCAGTCCCAAATGCGAACGCCACGTTCGTAATCGGCTGCGTGTCCGGGCCAATCACGCGCCAGGCACGAGCGTGGACCGACATCTCCTGCCCGCGGAGCACGACGTGAGATGGCCCCTCGAGCGTGACGAGGACTTTGTCGCTTTTATCGGTTGGGAAGGCGCAGGTGACGCCCGTCAGCGCCATTGCAACAATCACGATGGGGGTCGCTCGGTCGATACCGCGCATCCGGGACAATCCGTGAACGTGAGGACCGAACATACAATACGCGGGTTGCCCGGGCCAGACAGTGATCTAGAGTGTGCCTCGCCGTTTGAGGTCCAAGTACTTCGCCACCACCGCTTGCGCCGCGCGCTCCGGTGTGACGTCAATCACCAGGACACCCGCCCGCCGCATGTGTCCCAGCGCCTCCTCGCGCGCATGCAGCAACTCCTCGGCCGCTGCCTTCCGGTAGGCGTCGCGCGGCGTCGCGGGTCGTTGCATTGCCGCGGCATCGAGCTCCGGATTGCGCAGCGTCACGGCCAGCGGAAGATGCCGCGGGCGGAGAGTGGCCACGTTCGCAACCAGCGCATCGGACGCGAAGCGATCGATCACGTCGGTGAACAACACCGTCAGCGCGCGCTTGCGATTGCGCGCCGCGAGATAGCGGAACGCTCCCGGATAATCGGGCTCGACGAGCTTGGGCTGCACCTCTGCCAGCACGTCCATCACCCGCCGCACGCCGGTCCGCCCCCGCTCCGGCGCGACGAAGTGCTGCACGCCGTCGGCGAATGTCATGATGCCGACGTTGTCGTCGTGTTGCGCCGCGGTATACGCCAGCTCCAGCGCCGCCTGCACCGCGAAGTCGAGCCGAGCGACGCCGGCCGCGACGTCGGCAGTCATGAGCCGCCCGGTATCGAGCACGAGCAGCACCTGCTGGCGCCGCTCCGCTTCGTACTGGCGCGTGATCACCTTGCCGCGCCGCGCCGTCGCCTTCCAGTCGATGTATCGCAGGTCGTCGCCCGGCACCCACTCGCGCAGCGATTCGAATAGCCGGCCTTCACCAAGTTTGCGGATCGGCTTCGACCCGGCATCGCGCCGCCGCAATGCGTCCGCCACCGAAGCCCGCAGACGCACCGAGACGAGCGGCGGGTAGACCACGACCTCCCACGGCAGCGGCAGCCGGGTACGATGCCGCCCGAGGCCCAGTGGTCCCGTGCTGTCAACCACGAAGCCTCCCGCCCCGCCCGTTTCCCGCCCGCGCCGCAGCGGCACGACGGGCACCCGCTCGCGCACCGCTGCCTTCGGCGGGATGTGGAAGGCGCGCGCCAGTTGCGGGCCACCAAGAATCTCCGGACGCACTTCCCGGACGTTCAGGCGCGCAGCGCGCGAGGAGGGATTGCTCCAGCGATATACGACCTCACCCGTGTGGCCTACCGACAGGGCGGGCAACGGCTCGCGATTCACCGCGACCGTTTGTGCCAGTGTCGCGTCGAGCCAGATCAGGACGATCAACAGCAGGTCGGCGAGCAGCATCGCGTCGAGGCCCCACGGCGTCCAATATCCCGCCGCGCCGAGCACCGCCAGAAGCCCGGCAATCAGGAGGGCGCGCGGAGTCCACAGGATCCCGGCGACCGTACCCAGCGCGTACCACAGCCCGATGAACGCAGCGATGACAACGCCCGCGATCAGCAGCGGCTGCAAGCTCACGCGGCCGGCGCCTCGGACGCAGTCGGAGCCTCGGTCCGATCCAGAATCGCTTTGAGCGCCTGATCGGCGGTCACGCCCTCGAGCTCGAGCTCGGGCGCCACGGTGACCCGATGGCGCAGAATCGCCGGGGCCAGCCGTTTCACGTCGTCGGGGATCACGTAGTCGCGTCCGTCGAGCAACGCCGCGGCCCGTGCCGCTTTGAACAGCGCCACGCCCGCGCGCGGGCTCGCGCCAAGGGTCAGCGAGGCGGCGTCGCGCGTGGCTCGAACGATCGCCGTGACATACGCCGTGATGCTCGGCTCGACCCGAACGGCATCGACTACCTGCCGGAGTTGCTCGAGACCATCGGCGTTGATCACCGAGCTGACCCCGTACGTATCGGTACGATCGGCCTCGAAGCCCTCGACGTACCGCGTCAGGATGCTCTGCTCCACGTCCGCGGCTGGGTATCCGATTTGTACCTTCGCCATGAAGCGGTCGAGCTCCGCTTCCGGGAGCGGATACGTGCCCTCGAACTCGATCGGGTTTTGCGTCGCAAACACGGTGAAGGTCGAAGGGAGCGGATGACTCTGGCCGTCCACGGTGACGGTCCGCTCCTGCATCGCCTCCAGCAGGGCAGCCTGGGTCTTGGCGGGGGCACGGTTGATTTCGTCCGCGAGCACGAGGTCCGCAAAGACGGGGCCTGGGCGAAACGAGAACTGCTGCGCGCCGGTCAGCAGCGTGATCCCCGTGATATCCGCGGGCATCAGGTCGGGAGTGAACTGGATACGCACGAATCGCACGTCGAGTGCGAGCGCGAGCGTGCGCACGAGCAGGGTCTTGGCGGTTCCGGGGACGCCCTCGAGCAGGATGTGCCCGCGTGCGAGCAGGCAGACGAGGACCTCGAGGATCGCCGCCTCCTGTCCCAGCACCACTTTGCGTAAAGCCTCTACGATGCGTTGCGCGTCGTGCGCGGGCGCAGTTCCTCCCACACGTCCTCCACGGCTTGGGCGGCGAGAAGCACGCGTTGCTCGTCGCGAACACGTGCAGTGAGCAGATCACGTAAACGGCGAACGGCGGCGCGACCCTGCGGACCCCGCATTGCGAGCTCGAGGCTTTCGAGCCACGGCACGACGTCGCCATCTCCAACGTAGCCGGCCCGGCTCAAGCGCCGGCGCAATCCGAGGGTCAACCGCTTGATCGCCGTGTCGGTGTCGGCGGCGCTTTCGAGGCCGGCGCCGAGCGCCTCGAGATGCTCGAGCGGGGAGCGGCGGCGCCGTTCGATCACCGAGAGCGCAGGGCCGAAACGCACCGAGAGCATCGCGAGCCACGCCAGCGCGACCGCGATCAGCTGCAGGATCGCCCACCCCGCCGGGTTATTGCGCAACCAGTCCAGCGTGCGGCTCGAGAACGATTCCTGGGTCCCGTAGCCGAATCCCTGATGATACTCGTCCCAGACCACGCGCCCCGGCCGTTCCGGCCGTGGAGTAAGCAGCGGCACCAGCGCAATGGGAAGGTCGGTATCGCGCCACGCGCGGTTCGTGAACCAGCCCGGATCCGCGACGAGGGTAATTGTGCCGCCGCCGCGGTAGCGCAGGCGCAACGCTGCCGGGCGGTTGTTCAACGCGACGACGACGGTGTCAATCGCAAACGGCTGTAGCGTGTTGCAGGCGTCCGGCTCCGAGTCTTCCGCGGCGCCTTTGCGAAGTTTCTGGAGGCGCCCGAGTCCCGACGCCACGCCTTTCCGTACCGTCAGCACCAGCGACGTCGGCGGCAGCCGTACCTCCGTCTCCAACGACCGGACCCCGATTGTGTCGCGGCTCCCGATCCCGCCCGATTGCGTCCGCCATCCCGCGCAGGCCGTGACCCCACCGCCGTCCCCAACCGCCAGCACCGCACCGCCGGCGCGGACGTAGCGCGCCACCTGCTCGATCTCAGCCTCCTGCAGGTCGACGATCGGATTCAGCAGGACGAGAATCGCGGGGCGATGGGCCCGTTCGGTCGCAAGCGTGTAGAGCGGCGTCCGCCGCCGCTCCGACAGCCGGCCGAGGCCCGTGAGCACCTCGTGGAGCGCTTTGCTCCCGCGCGGACCGTTGAGGTAGGTGGACGTGCGCCAGTCGAGATCGGGTGTGCGGGATTGCTGATTCGCGGCCCAGATGCCGATCGCGATGGCGACGGCGAGCAGGAGCGCCGTGCCAATTTCAAGCCGGTACGACATACGGCCCCCGCGCCAGCTCCTGCGCCACTACGCCGAACGTCGCGTATTCCCCGGCGTCGCAGGGCACCGCCCCGAACAGGTGGCGATACAACTGCGCGACGAGACCGGCGAGCGACGCGCGCCCGCGCTCGGTCAGCCGCGCTTCTCCCACGTACTCAGCGGGCGTCTTCGATGCGTGGAAGCGCAGCGCTTTCCGCTTGTCGAGCTCGAGCACGAGCGCGAGGAACCGATGCCCGAGTGCTTCCGCGTAGCGGCCGGCGCGGGCCAGCTCGTCGGCATAGGCGAGATGCGCGGCGGCATCCGCGACCAGGCGCGCCCCGACGGCCGGTTTGGCCTCGCCCGTCCGGGCGGTCGGCCGCACGATCCGCCACATGACGTACCCGATGTGCACCAGCAGCGCGACGAGCGCGACGACGACCAGCGCCAGACCGATGTCGAAGGTGACCGGATGCTGCGCCGAGAGGCGATTGAGCCACTCGGTGAGGTTATGCCACTGACGCGCCAGCCAGGACACCAGACGCCGCCGCTCGACCCATTGATACTCGGGCCGCGCGAACACCTGACCGATCACGCGCCGCAGCGAGTCGGAGGGGACCTGCAGCTGGGGGTTTACCAACCACAGCCAGGCTGCGTTCAGTTTATCCCTGCCCCCAGTTGCTCGCTCAGCACCTGAATGTCGAACGCCTCACGCCGCACGCGCAGATCGTAGTACAGCAGGGTGAGCGCGCAGGGCAGGATCGGGGCCAGCACGATTCCCAGCAGCGACGAGAACACGACGAAGACGGGCTGCAGGGATTCGTTGCTCGCGACGCCGATTACGGCGCTGATGCCACCGATCACCAGCCCCGGCAGGAACTGTGAGATCAGCCATGTGACGACGATCGTCCCGGCGACCTTCCCCCGCGCGCCGCGCGTCAGCTCCCACGAGCGCCCGAAGGCATCGAACGAGCTGGATAGATCTTCCAGCACGACGATGGGAGTGGTCATCGCGTACCCACACAAGACCCAGGTCACGAACCACACCCCGCCCACGCAGCCTGCCAAGATCATGAGTCCGCCAATTCCGGCGCTGATCATGCGGCCCATGAAAAACATCAGGCCAACCACGACCGCGGCCGCCACATACAGAATGAAGAGCAGCAGCCCTTTGCTGATCGTCACGAGCAACAGCGGGATGATCCGCGCCGTGCCGAAGCGCAGCGACGCACCAAGCTCCGGCTCGTGGCCGAGATACGAGTCCGAGATCACGCGAATCGTACCGGCCTTGAGGAGCAGACTGCACGCGCTCCAGACGACGATGAAGAGAACGAAGATTCCGATGCTCATCCCTATGTTCTGCTCGAACATGCTGAGAAGCTCGAACGGACTGCCGCTGAACCGCAGATTGAGGTAAATCCCGGCAGCGGTGGGGAGCCATACCAGGATCAGACTCAGCCGCATGAACAGGCCGAAGTGACGCCGGTAGATGTTGAAGCTGCCGTCGAGAATCTCGCCCAGCCGCATGGGCCTGAGGTTCGTATTAATGGGTCGCTCCGCGAGGGGACACGCGGTAAGATGAGGACATGACAGCTTCCGCGCGAGACCTGGATCTCCGGCAACACCACGGCATCGAGACGCCGGAGCATGTAGACGTCCAGTTCGAGCTGGCCGGGGTCGGATCGCGCCTTGCGGCGGGGCTGCTCGACCTGGTCCTGCTCATCCTGGGACTCCTGGCGCTCTGGATCGGCGGCGGGGCGGTCCTTGGCAGTCTGTTCACTGCTCCCGGGATGGCGCGCAGCTGGCTGAGCGCCGCGATGATCATCCTCACGTTCTGTTTCACATGGGGATACTTCACCCTGTTCGAGGCGTTGAACGGCGGCCGGACGCCCGGCAAACAGGCGCTGGGCATCCGCGTGGTCATGGATACGGGCCGGTCGATCACGCCAGCGGCCGCGGTGGTGCGGAATCTCGTCCGCTTCGTCGACTGTTACTTCCCGATTCCGTTCGCCCCCGCCCTGCTCTCGATGTTCCTCCACCCGAGCAACAAGCGCCCAGGAGATATGGCGGCCGGCACGATCGTGGTGCGCGATCACCCCACCGACTGGAGTCTCGGCGCGCCGGTACCGGCCGTGACCGACGCCGAGCCGATCGAGACCGGCCCGCCGGAGCTGTCGGAGGAAGAGTTCCGCCTGCTCGATCGGTTCCTGAGTCGAATCAACGACCTGACGCCCGAGGTGCAGATCCGAATCACGACCGACCTCGTCCGCCGGTTCGAGCCGCGCATCCCGCGCCGCAACGCGGACCTGCAGGGCTATCTCGCGACCGTCTTCGCCGAGGAACAGCGCAGGCGCCGCAGCCGGTTTGCCCCGCGCGCCAAAGCGGGCGCGGCCGGCCGCATCACGGTCCCCGCAGAGCGCTTCGTCCAGAAAAAACGCGATGGCTGGGAGACGTTCCGCGCAACCGCGCTCCGGATGGAGCGCGCCGGCATCGGAGCGTTGGCGCCGGGCGAGATTCCCGCCTTCGCGGCCCAGTACCGCGAAGTGGCCGCGGATCTCGCCCGTGCCCGCACGTACCAGGTCGATCCACGCGTGATTGCCTACCTGGAGCGAGTGGTAACCGCCGGGCACAACGCGCTGTATCGTGCCCGCGGCAAGGAGCGCACGCCGCTCCCGCACTACATCCTGCGGGACTTTCCCGCCGCGGTCGTCCAGTCGTGGCGGTACGTGCTCCTCGCCTTCCTGCTGTTCGCGATTCCCGCGGCAGTCGGGTACGTGATGATTCGCGAGCAGCCCGCCCTTGCGGAAGATCTGTTGTCGCCCGGCATGGTGGCGCGCGCCGAGGCGGCGGCCGAGAACCAGGTGGAAGGTCGCGGCTATGCCGAGACGGGCAAGGAAGATCGGCCCCAGACGGCGGCGTGGATCATCACGAACAACATCACCGTCTCATTCGGCACCTTCGTGGGCGGTGTGACGGGCGGCCTGCTGACGGCGTGGCTCCTGTTCACCAACGGCATGATGCTGGGATTCGTCCTCGGGCTGTTTCAGAACTATCACGCGATGACCTATCTGCTGACCTTCGTGCTCGGCCACGGCGTCCTCGAGCTGACCGCAATCTTCATCTCGGCGGGGGCTGGGTTTCGACTGGCCAAGGCGATCATCGCGCCGGGTGACCGCACGCGCCGCGATGCGCTCGTCGTCGAATCACGGATCGCGGCGCGGATGATCGGCGCAGTCGTGACGCTGCTGGCGATTGCGGGAACGATCGAAGGGCTGTTGTCGACATCAGCCGCCCCGGCGATCTGGAAGTACGGTGTGAGCGCCGCGACGGCCGTCCTGCTCGTCCTGTATTTCGCGAACGGTTCCGCCTACCTCAATTCTGCAACGCGCCCTGCAGGATCCAGTTTCGGATCAGGTTGATCGACGCGTTGGGCAGGCAGCCGCTGCCGCTGCACCCCAGCGGCATGCGCGCGCCGGTGCCCCCCACCGTCGTTTGCGTCCCCTGAATCTTGTGCACGAGATAGGATGAATCCGGCATGAACGGGCGCACCCGTTTCATCGCCGGCACCTCCGACGCATTCTGATTCACGATGCTCGCGTACGACGATCCGGTCGTGAGGTTCATGCCCGCGGCGGACGGGTGGCAATTGGTGCATGCCGGCGTGCTGGTGTTGAAGATGCTCTGCACGTCGGTGGCGAAGCTGATGGGCGTCGCGCTCACGTTCACCACCCGTGTCGCCGACGCTGGCCCCGCTGTCGCCGTGATCGTCGCGGCTCCCGCCACGGCGAACGTCGTGATCACCGTCGAATCGAGGGTGACCGTCGCCGCCGGGCTCGCGCGCGTGGAATCACTCGACGTCCAGACGACGCTGTCCTCGAGTGCCGGATGGTCGAGTGAATCGAAGACCGCGGCGAAGAACGGCGCCGACTGGTTGGTGGTCATCGTCACGTCAGGGGTGCCGAAGTTCGCCGGCGAGATCACGACCGTCTTCGGAACCTGATTCACCGTAACCGACTTCGAGGTGACCACGCCCGCCGCTGCCTGCGCCTGGATCGACGCGGTGCCATTGCCCACAGCCGTCATGGTCGTCGTATGGGCCGTCGCCGGATTCACCGCGACGACGCCCGCCGACAGCACGCTCCAGTTGCAGAGGTGGTTCGGGATCGTGTCACCCGACGCAGTGACCGCGATACAGGTCGCCTGCACGCTGCGGCCAAACGCCGTCAGCGTGCTGAACGAGGACGGCACGGTCGAGACCGTGGCGGGAACCTGCTCCACGGACGCCGTCACGGAATCGGAGACCCTGTCCACCGTGGCTACGACCTGCGTCGTCCCGTAGCCCACCGCAGCCACGATCGCCGCATGCGAGCCGCTATCGGCAACAGTCACGATGCCGGGATCGCGCGACACCCACGTGAACCCGATCCCGGTCACAGAGGCGCCCTGCGCATCGCGAGCGTCGGCGACGAGGATGACGGTATCGTTGCGTGAAGCCAGGGAGATATCGAACGGCCGAAAGACGATCCTGGTGATGCGCGTGCGAATGACGTACGGGTCGCTTGTGACCGGCGTGCCCACATCCGGGACTGCGCTGACCGTAATGATCACGACGCCCAGCCGCACACCCGTCACAAGGCCCGTTTGCGAGACACGCGCCTTCGTGGTGTCGGAGGACATCCAGACGAATGTCAGACCGGTCGTGACCGGAGCGCTCCCGGCGAACGCCCTGGCCGTCAGCTGCATCGTGCCGTTGAGCCCAACCGTGGAATCGCCGGCGATCAGGACCGAGGAAAGTGAGGAAGGACCGGAGTCGCTGCCGCATGCGGCGATCAGCACCGCGCCAAGCAACAGGCCGAAACGCTTCACCGCGCCCACTCTATTAGAGCACCGAGTCGCGGGCCGACGATCGCGACGCTCGTAGCACCATCATGGAGCGTCCCGAAGGCGAGCTGTGCCTGGATTACGCCGGTCGCGCGATCGCTCAACCGATAGCGCAGGTCCGCGCCGGCGCGGAGCAGATACCCCAGCAGCTCCATGCGCTCCGCCGGACCCGTCAGCTCGTGGCGGAACTCGAGTAACGGTGACAAAGTCGCCCTGGGACCCATCGGGCGATCGAGCCGTGCGCCCACGGCGAGCACGTTGCCGCGCGGGACCGCGACCGTCGAGGTGTCGACGTTGCGTGCACGCAAGCGCCGCATCTCCCACCCGTAGAGCGACAAATGGGAACTGCCGGCCGGCATACTGACCGCGGCGTACGCGAGGATGCGGTCGCCGATGCCGCTCTCACGGCCCGTGCCGAGATCGTTTCCTCCCGTCGTCGTGTAGACGAGCGCGCCGCGGAAGTACTTGCCGCCGAACGGACCCTCGATGCCCAAGCGTCCGCGGATTTCCCCGCCCGGGCTCATCTCGGTGCCGCCCTCGACGGGCACGTAGCTCGCGCCGTAGTGGTAGCTCGCGCCGGTTCCGACGGCCCAGTTCTGACCCATCTTGAACGCCGACGCAAATCCTGCCGAAATACCGCCGCCCGACCCGAAGCTCGGTGTCGTGAATCCGAGGAGACCAGTGCCGGTGGCGCCGAACAGAGGGATCGTCGTACTGGAAACCGTCGTGGCGCCGGTCGGAATGGTGCCGATGAGGCTGAAGAGGAGCTTGCCGGGAATCACGCTGACCGTGGCACGCAGATCGGTGTCGATCAGTCCCGAATGCGTGATCGCACCGCCACTCCCACCGGCTTGGCTGACGGACGCACGTGCGAACGCAGTGCTGACGTCGACGACGAGCCCCCCGCCGAAGCGCTGCGTGACACCGATGGGAATCGTGAGCTCGCTGATGCGATTGAACGCCAGCCCGGAGCCGAAGCTATATGATTCGAAGATGACGCCCGTCCGCGCGACTGTGTTCGCCGCTTGGGCCGCGAGGACTCCGGGCATCAACAGCACTCCCAGCAGCACTCGCACGCGGATCATGGCCGGCGGAAGATGATCCGGATGATGCCCGACGCCTGGATGACGCTCGAGATGCCCTGGCTCTCGGGCGTGGTATTGGAGACGGTGCTGCTGATCCCGCTCTGCGTCGTCAGATCACCGACCGTCGCCGACACGTCGACGGTCACTTGCCTCAGCGCGCCGTCGGCGGCCTGCTCGGCCGGCGGCGGATTCTGCACGACGTTCTCCAGGGCGGTCGTGAGGTCGCCGGGCGTGGCCTGCAATGCCGGCGCCGCCTCCGCCGCCTGCTGTTGTTCGACGGCGGACTGGAAGGACGGGTCAGCCCGGACCGCTGCGGCAAACGCCGCCGCCGCGCCACGATAGTCACCGCGATCCAGCGCTTCGAGGCCTTTGCTGTACGCGAGGAACGCGGCGAGGTTCTTCGGACCCTGGCGCAGAATTCGTTGCCGCTCCGCTTCGGTCAGCTGAATCCCGAGCTCCGTGGCGAGTCCAAAGACGATCTGCTTTTCGAGATCGAGCAGCTGTTTGAACGTGCCGTTCGCCTCTGCGCCTGCCCGCACGTCGCCGTCGCCGCGCACCACCGCCGCCGACATGCGCACCGGTCCGTTCTGCGTAATCGTGGCGACGCCTTGCACCATCCGCTCGGCGCGCAGTAGCCGTCCGACGCGGGCGGTGGTGCTCGCGTCGGCGCGCCCGCTTTGCCCGAGTTTCAGCTCATCGAGCAGCGCGCCGACCTGGATGCGTTCGAGCAGCCGCAGACTCCGCACCATCGCCAGGTCGGTCAGCATCAGCTCGGCAAGCCCGCGCGACAGCGGCTGCAGGCTCGAGTCTCCTGCGATCGTCACGGGTAGCACCGCGACCGTCGCGGGCTCGGGCGCGAGCGTCGTCAGGGTCGATTCCCGCGCCAGGGCCAGCTTCGCCGTCTGGGTGGCCTGCGTGCGGAGCGCGAATTGCGCCAGCGCCCGGACTGCGGCGACACCTCGCGCCTCCGGGTACTTGTTCGCGAAGTCGGTGTAGGTCGCGAAGGCCAGGTCGTAGCGGCCGTCTTTCTCCTGGCAACCGCCGATCACCATCGGGCCGAGGGCTTCGGCCGGCGCCAGCACCTGTCCGGCGTTTGCCACGACGACCGCGCTGTCACACTGCCCTGCGGCCATGAGGGCGGCCGCGAGACGGAAGCGGACCTGCGCGTTTGTGGGTTGCTGTGTGGCCTGGGCTTTGAGGGCGGGGATTTCCGCGGGAGTAACGGGACTAGGCCGTGACCCTCCTGCGCAAGCCACGACCAGACCGCTCATGCATAAGAGCAGGGACCTACGACCAGCCAACGTCGGGGACTCCCACCGATGAAGGGGGGGTAAGCTACTGGTGTCCGACCGGAATCGCTATGACGCGGGTCACCGGTAGGCGCATGCGGCGAGAGACCCGTCTAATAAGGAAGGCAATGCGCAACCGGCGTGGTGGCCACCACGCCGTGGAGGGGCAAAACCGGGGGCGATGCCGCTTGCTCACTCGGGGCTTTGCAGCATCTGACGCATCTTGCGCGCCAGGTCCTCGATCTGCTTGAGCCCGGCCAGCGTCTCCTCGTCGTACTTCTCGGGCGCGAGGAGCAGCAGCTGGGTCTCGGCGAGAATCGCCGATAGGGGATTGGAAAGATCGTGGCGCAGCTTGGCCATCGCCTTCAGATCAGCCATCACAACAACGAACGGTACAAGTCCCGCAGGTGGTGATCCCGCAGATCACGCACCGATTGCCACAGATCCTGCTCCGAGCCGGCGCAGAAGATCTCGGCGCTCGAGCGCTCCATCTCCGTTCCCTCGGCGCCGAACATAATGCGGCCACGCCAGATGCCGTCTTCGGTGCGGCGCAGAGAGAGTCGGATGTCTATGGGTTGTCCATCAAAGCGAATCGGAGGCAGGTCGTGGACGACCGTATCGGTCGCAGCGGCTGGTGTGTATCGGGCTGGTTGGGCGGACATGCCGATCCAGGTCTGGTTTGAAAGAACATTATAAATGGCAGCGAGTTACGCAATACTTAAAATGCGTGCGGTGTGCGCCGTGAGCCGTACGCCGGAGGGCACGGTGTCCGGCGCACTGCGCACGGCTTACGGCGTACGCTCCTCAGGGCGACGGAGCGGGCGCGAAGGTCAGCCCAAAGAGCAGCAAGCTCGCCACCACGACCCAAATCCGTGACTTGGGGAGGGGACGATAGGCGTCCAGCACGGGGGGATGCCCGAACTGCCCGCGAGACAGCAGCAGGACCACAAACGCCCAGACGAACCAGCTTTTCGACAGAAACCCGAGCAGGATGACGACCACGAAAAAGAATCGGGCGACCTGTCGTTGGGCACGCGGGAATGCGGCGTAGAGGATGTGCCCGCCGTCGAGTTGGGCGATGGGCAAAAGGTTGAGCATCGTAACCAGCATCCCCATCCATCCGGCAAACGCCATCGGGCTCAACGTCACCGAGCCAGTCATGTGCGTGATCCGCCGGACGAGCAGGGTCACGGCCGAGTCCCCGATCGGCCACATCCCAAATCCGACGAAAACCTGCAGACTCGGCGCCGAGGGATCGGCGGTCACCTGGCTGTGCGCCATCCCGATCCAGAGGACCGGGAGGGCGACGACGAAGCCGGCGATCGGTCCCGCCGCGCCGATGTCGAGGAGCTGCCGGCGGTCGTTGAGAATCGTGCGAAGCCGGATGAACGCGCCCAGCGTTCCGACCCCGAAGGGCGGCGTCGGCCCTGGGAGGAAATGGGGCGGTGACACATTCACCTGGTAGTAGCGCGCGGTCAGGTAGTGACCCATCTCGTGGCAAAACAGAATAGCGAGCAGTGGGATCGAGAACGAAAACCCGGTGGCCCATCCCTGAAAGAACGCGCCGTTCCAGGCAGTCGGATTGTAGAGCACGCCGAAATCGGGGGGCAGTCCGGCGGTGATCAGGGCACCCGACATCGTCATGAGGAAGAGGGTCACCGCGAACAGCAGTCCGTGCAGCAGCCACGGCTCGCGGGGCTTGACGGTCGGGCGCGTGAGAACGAGGTGGCGGCCATCGGGCTCGCTGGACCAGTAGTACGTCCCGGGCCATTGGCGGAGTGCTTCCGCAAGCGCCGCGGAGGGCTCGGCGTGGGCTGGATCTACAAGTGCGTCAACAACTTCGCGGTCGTGGAGGGGGGTGGTCCGCCACGCCAGTAAGAACGGGCTGAGACTCACAGCCGGTCTTGACTCGTCGACCGCCGCGGCCTACTATGACTCGTTCGCACACCGCCAAAATCCCAAGTTTCCATTTTCAACCAGGACCAATCCCCCATCCCGGGGTTTCCCCCGCCGCACAAGCAACGGAGTTGAAGCACACGTGGACATTGCCGAATTAAAGAGAAAGTCCGTCGCGGAACTACACGCGATGGCCGAGAGCCTGAACATCACCAACTACTCTGGGCTCCGCAAGCAGGATCTCATCTTCCGCATCGAGCAGTCCCTCCTCGATTCCGACACCGTTCTCCGCGGCGAGGGGGTACTCGAAATCCTGCCGGAAGGCTACGGGTTCCTCCGCAGCGCCGACTGGAACTACCTCTACGGCCCCGACGACATCTACGTCTCGCCGAGCCAGATCAAGCGGTTCGATCTACGCACGGGCGACACGATCACGGGTCAGGTGCGACCGCCGAAAGAAGGCGAGCGCTACCTCGCCCTCCTGAAGGTCGAGGTCGTCAACGGCGAAGAGCCGGAAAAAGCCAAGCACCGGGTCGCATTCGACAATCTGCGGCCGCGGTACCCGGAGCAGCAGCTCAAGCTCGAACGGAAAGACGGCGATCTGTCGATGCGCGTGATGGATATTCTGTCGCCCATCGGCAAAGGCCAGCGCGGTCTGATCGTCTCGCCGCCCAAGGCCGGTAAGACGATCCTGATGCAGAAGCTCGCCAACTCCATCATCGAGAATCACCCCGAGGTCTACCTGATCGTGCTGCTGATCGACGAGCGGCCCGAAGAGGTGACCGACATGGAGGAAAACGTGAAGGGGCCGAACGTGGAGGTCGTGTCGTCCACGTTCGACGAGCCGGCCGACCGGCACGTTCAGGTCGCCGACATGGTGATCGAGAAGGCGAAGCGCCTGGTGGAGCACGGCAAGGACGTCGTGATCCTGCTCGATTCGATCACGCGTCTGGGCCGCGCCCACAACGTCGTGGTGCCCCATTCGGGCAAGATCCTGTCGGGCGGTGTCGATGCCAACGCGCTGCAGAAGCCCAAGCGCTTCTTCGGCGCCGCGCGCAATATCGAGGGCGGCGGTTCCCTGACGATTCTGGCCACCGCGCTGATCGATACCGGCTCCCGCATGGACGAGGTCATCTTCGAGGAGTTCAAGGGCACCGGTAACTCCGAAGTCATCCTCGACCGGCGGATCGCGGAGCGGCGGACGTTCCCGTCGATCGACGTGCAGCGCACGAGTACCCGTAAGGAAGAGCTGCTCCTTACCAAGGAAGAGCTCAACAAGGTCTACCTGCTGCGGAACTTCCTGTCCGACATGCCGCCCGTGGAGGCGATCGAGTTCCTGCTCGAGCGGCTCAAGCGCACAAAAACGAATAACGAATTCTTCCAGACGATGTCCCAAGGGTGAAAGGCAGGCTTCTGGCCGTGGATTGGGGTGAGCGCCGAATCGGGCTCGCCCTGTCCGACGAAACCCAGACGCTTGCCCAACCGCTCACCACGCTCACCCGCCGCGCCGGGAAGCGATTCCCCATGGCGCAGCTGCTCGACCAAATCACGCGAAATCAGGTCGTCGGTATTATCGTCGGTCTGCCGTTAGATGAGGCGGGGGCCGAAGGTGATGCCGCTCACGCCGCTCGGAGCCTCGCCGATGATATCAAGAGGCGCGTGGGAGAGCTGGAGGTGAGCATGTGGGACGAGCGGATGACGACGGCGCGGGTCCTGGCAGCGGTGCGTGAGATGGGTGGCTCGACGCGTGGCCGGAAGGAAGACGTCGACGCGATGGCTGCAGCGTTGCTGCTGCAGCACTATCTGGACGTACGCAAGGGATCGGCGCTGTGAAGGCGTACGCCGTGCGCCGTGCGCTGTGCGCCGGACTGCTGAGCCTCGCGGTCGCCTGCAGTAAACCGGATCCCGACAACTACCAGTCGGTCGCCGACCGGATCATGGTCATCATTCCGCGCGGCGCCACCTATTACCAGGCGCTCGATTCCCTCGAGTCCCGCGGCGTGATCACGAAGCGCGACTGGTTCAGCCTCTACGCGCGCCTGCGCGGCCTGCCGTCCAACTTGAAGAGCGGTGTCTACACCTTCGACAAGGACGAGAGCTGGAGCAGCGTCGTCAACACACTGAAGACGGGCCGCGGGATGGAGGTCCGGTTTACGATCACCGAAGGGATGATGGGATTCGAGGTCGCCGAGCGGGCGCGGTCCTGGCTGGGGGTGTCGCGCGACTCTTTCGTCGCCGCCATGCGTGACACGTCGCTCGAACGCGAGCTCGGCATCCGGCCGAGCCCGGCTGGTGTGGATGGCTACATGTATCCGACGACCTACGTCGTGCCGATGCGCATGCGCGCACGCGAGCTCGTGAAGCTGATGACGCACGAGTTCATCGCGCGCTGGCAGCCGGAGTGGGATGCGCGGCTCGAACAGCTCCATATGACGCGGCACGAGATCGTGACGCTGGCGTCCATCATCGAGGCCGAAGTGCGGTATCGGCCCGACCGCCCGTATGTCTCGGCCGTCTATCACAACCGACTCAAGCGCGGCATGGCGCTGCAGGCCGACCCCACGATTATCTACGCGCATGGCCGCCGCATGCGGCGGGTCTGGGAGAAGCAGCTGCAGATTCGCTCGCCCTACAACACCTACCTGAATCCCGGCTTACCGCCGGGCCCGATTACCCAGCCCAGCGATTCGAGCATCATCGCGGCCCTGTACCCGGCGCCGGTCGGATATCTCTACTTCGTGGCGCAACCGGACGGGAAGCACATTTTCTCCGCGACGTACGACGACCACTTGGCGGCGATTCGGAGGGTGAGGCAGCGGAGGTAAGGCGGCGGCGAGAAAGACGGCGGCAGGTGAAAGGCGGCGATTAGAAGCGGCGGCGAAGGGCGGCGAAGGGCGGCGAAGGGCGGCGAAGCTAGCTCATGGCCTGGCGCAGCGCCCGAGCAGCCGCTTCGGCGTTCGGTGCACCAATCACAGCGCCCACGACTGCAACGCCGGTAGCACCTGCTTCGATGATCGAGCGAGCGTTTGACACCGTGATGCCGCCGATACCAATCACAGTCGTCCCCTCCGGCGCTAATCGCGCGATGGCCGCAAAGCCCTCCGGACCGAGCGCCGCACCCGCATCCTGCTTCGTTGGAGTGGCAAAGCAAGGACCGACACTCCAGTAGTCGGCGGTGGCCGGGGCACGCGCCGCCTCGTCCGCGGACCCGACGGAGAGGCCGAGCAGAAAGCCGGCCGGCAAGTGTGGGCGCAGGGCGTCGAGCGGGGGGTCATCCCAGCCGAGGTGGGCACCGGCGGCGCCGGCGGCCAGCGCGATATCGACCCGGTCGTTGACGAGCACGGGAACCGGCAGCGCCGCCACAAGCGCCTGGGTTAGCTCCAAGATTTCTGCGGGCGTGCCATCTTTCCAGCGCACCTGAACCATCGTCGCACCACCGGTTACCGCGGCGCGACACACGGCCACCGGATCCCGCCCCTTGAGCAGAACGGGATCCGTGATCACCATCAAGCGCAACTGATCGGCAAGCGCCATGACCAAGATCCTGCGCGGCCTGCGTGGTGCGACCACGGCGACCGCGAATACAAGTGAAGCGATTCTCGAGGCGACCGAAGAGCTGCTGGCCGCGCTTCGCGACGCGAACGGCTTTGACCCGGGCGACGTCGAGAGCGCCATCTTCACGTCATCGCCCGATCTTACGGCGGAGTATCCCGCCCGTGCCGCTCGCCGGCTCGGCTGGACCGACGTGCCGCTGCTCGGGACGGCGGAAGTTGCCGTTCCCACCGGTTTACGGCGCTGCATCAGGGTGCTGCTGCATTTCTACACAGCCAAGCCTCAGACCTCGCTGAAACATATGTATCTCAGAGACGCTGCGAAGCTCAGGCCCGATCGTTGACGGTCAAAGTCACAGCCAGAGGCGCTGAGCGCTGGAAACAGGGCCACCCCTGGATCTATCGTAGCGACGTCGCCGAAGAGCCTGACAAGAAACCCGGCATCGCCCCCGTCACGGACCGAAAAGGCAAGTTCCTCGGCCAGGCGCTCTACTCTCCGAGCTCCGAGATCCGGCTCCGCCTCCTCACGCGCGGCAACGAAGCCATCGATGCACAGTGGTGGACCGCGCGCATCGCGGCAGCCGCGAGTCGCCGCAACGGCATCCAGGCAAGTGCGTGGCGCGTCGTGCACGCCGAAGGCGACGGCCTGCCGTCGCTCATCATCGACAAGTACGGACCCTGGATCGTCGTCCAGTTGCTCTCGGCGGGGCTCGAGACCGCGCGCGCCGAGGTGCTCGCAGGAATCGGCGCCGCCCTCGCACCAGAGGGCATCCTGCTCCGCAACGATGCCGCGGTCCGGCGGCATGAGGGGCTGCCTGCGGAGGTCCTGTTGGCCTTCGGCCAAGTTCCCGAGGTTGTGGAGGTCGTCGAGGACGGCTTGAAGTACCTGGCGGCGCCGTGGTCGGGACAGAAAACGGGCGCGTTCCTCGATCAGCGCGAAAACCGGATTCTGGTGGGACAACACACGCGGCCAGGCGGTCGCGCGCTCGATCTCTTCACCTACCACGGGTCATTCGCCCTGCACCTTGCTCGTAAGGCCAGGGAAGTCGTAGCCGTTGACCAGAGCATCGAGGCGCTGGCGCGCGGTGCCGAAAACGCCCGGCTCAACGGGATTGGCAACATCAATTGGCGCGAGGGGAACGCATTCGACCTGGTCCGCGAGCTCGAGCGGCGCCGCGAGCAGTTCGACACGATCGTGGTCGATCCGCCGGCGTTCGCCAAGACGAAGGCCAACCTCGAGCGCGCCGTCGCGGGTTACAAGGAGATCAATCTCCGCGCGATGAAGATCCTGGCGCCGGACGGCGTGTTGTTCACGTCGTCATGCTCGTATCACGTGAGCCGAGACGTCTTCAACGCGATGCTGGTGGATGCCGCGCGCGACTCCGGCCGGCGGATGCAGTTCGTCACAGCCGTTGGCGCCGCCGCAGATCATCCGGAATTGCTCAACGTTCCTGAGACCGGCTATTTGAAATGCGTGCTGTTGCGCGCGCGGGGATGATTGCGGGGATGTAGGGGTGCGAAATGACGGTGTTGGTAGGGGCGCAGCATGCTGCGCCCCTACTACCCGTTCCCCGTCACGACCCCAATTTCCGAATCCAATCCGCGATTGCGTTCGCCACGTCCGGCATGATGGGCACCGTGGGGTTCTGATAGGTCGGCATTTGACCTTGCAGCGTGGTGTCAGTCGCCTGCTTCAGCACGTGATTCGCCAACGGCACCACCACGAGCTGGGCATCGGGCTTGGCCGCATGAAGCCGCTCGGCATCGGCGACAGTGACTTGCAGGTCGCGCCCCCCTTGCACGATCAGCACGGGCTGGCGCACCGCCCGGATCGCCGCCGGCGGATCGAACGATGAGAGCGACTTCATGAACGACAGGTTGATCGGGACGAAGAGCGGTGCGAGCGGGGGCGGCACATCCTTTGGCTGTTCGCCGCGGAGATACTGTGCCATAGCCGTGTCGTAGCGAACCAGCGTCGCGCTATCGAACTGGCGCGTCAGCTGCTCGCGTATCACAACCCCGAGTGGCCTGCCCAGTCCCGACACGCTGATGACACCGCTCACGGGCGGCCCCGAGCGCGCCGCAATCAGCGCGAGCGCCGAGCCTTCGCTGTGGCCGAGCAGCATTGTGCGTGAGAACCGTGGATCGCGCGCCAGAGACTCGGCTGCGGCGCGGGCGTCTGCCGCGAAGTCCTCCAGCGTGAGTCGGGAGATGTCGACGGATCCCTTCGTGGCCGGCAAGACGCGCTTGTCGTAGCGCAGCGACGCGATGCCGCGCTCGGCGAGGCGCCACGCGAGCTGCGCGTAGGAGTTGGGCCGGATCCCCATCATCGAATTGCCGTTGCGATCCGTCGGACCCGAGCCGGCGATGATGACGACGACAGGCACACGCCCAGTCGCGCCGCGCGGCAGCGTAAGCGTCCCGCCCAGCTCGAGCGCGCCGCTGTGGATCGTGTAGGGCGACTCGACCGCTACGGCCGGTGGTATGGTGTCGGCATGCTGTAGTGTCAGTGCGACCAGGGCGATACCAAAAATGCTCATGGTTTCGATTGTTCCCGTTTCCAGAGGATGTACGACTGCACGATCGGAATCACCGCCATGATGAGGACCGCCGCGATGAATAGCGGGAGAAACGCGCCGGGCGGGAAAAAGACACACGCGGCGATGACGAATCCCCCGAGCACCATCAACCATCCGCCCGTGCGATGTGTCTTCCGCCAGACGGTATCACTGGAGAGGGTCCAGGGCGTGCGAATGCCGACGAAGAAGTTGGGCTCTACACGCGTGAGGTAGTTGCCGAGGACGATGAAAAGCAGCCCGACACCGATCGGCATGGTGCGGCCGATTTTCACGGGATAGCCGAGACCGGTCGCAACGATCATCCCATGCCCGATCAAAATGAACAGGATCACGGCATTCGCGATCAGCCAATACGTGCCGATGAACTTGGCGTAGTTCGCCCGCCGCGGGTCGAGCCTGGGCAGCACGTTGAACAGCCCGGTCATCAAGATGATGAGGAGCGGCATGATCGAGACGGCCACGACGCGGCCGGAAAACCCGTCGGCCTCCCCGCGCACATTCCAGTGCGTCGCGACGGTCGGTGGCAGCTGCGGGTAGGCCCAGAGGGAGACAGCCACGGCCACCGCCGCAATCACGAGTCCAAACCAGCGGCTACGCATCGTGGTTTCCTCCAAAACGAGTCATGAAATACCGCACCACTTCTTGAAAGACCGTCGTATTCAGCCGGTAGCGGATGAACTGCCCCTCGCGCTCGGTGGCGACGAGGTCGGCCGCCTTCAGGACGCCGAGATGGTGCGACACCGACGCGAACGCGATTGGAAACTGCTCGGCGATCTCCCCCGCGGTCCGATCCTTCTCGGTCAGCAACTCGAGGATCTTGCGCCGGGTGGGATCGGCCATGGCTCGGAACAGCGAATCGTCCATAGCAGAGATATTTATACAAGTGTCTAAATATTGTCAAGTAGGGGCGCAGCATGCTGCGCCCGTCCTGACCTGCGTTGACTAAATCGGCCCCCATCACAAGCTTGCACACCATGTCCGCTGCGGACAAAGCCCTGGATCGGTCCCGCGCCGTACGCCGCGTACTCGCGGGACTTTTAGTAGCGAACATCGCGGTCCTCGTGGCCAAAGCCGCGATCGGCATGCTGTCCGGCTCACTCGCCGTCATCGGCGACGCCGTGCACTCCTCTGTCGATGCCGCCTACAACGTGCTGGGCCTCGTGGTCGTCCGCGTGGCGGCACGCGAGCCCGACGAAGACCACCCGTACGGCCACGGCAAGTTCGAAACGCTGGGAGCACTCGGGATCGTGGTCTTCCTGTCGATCACGTGCTTCGAGCTGGTGCGCAGCGCCATCGGTCATTTGCTGGCGGGCGGCCACGCGATCCAGATCAGCGATCTCGGCCTCGCCCTGCTCGGCGCGACGCTGCTGACGAACATAGTCGTGGCCTGGTACGAGAACGCCCGAGGCCACGAGTTGTCGAGCGAACTGCTCATCGCCGACGCCGCCCATACGCGCACCGATGTCTTCATCACTATCGGAGTGCTGATCGGAGTGCTGTTCTCCCGGCGCGGCGCTACGTGGGTTGATCCCGCGATCGCCATCGTGATCGCATTGCTGATCGTGCGCGTGGCCTACCAGATTCTCGCGCGCGCGGTGCCGGTCCTCGTGGACGAGCGCGCCATTCCGGCGCCCACCATCCGGCAAACGGCACAGGCCGTCGAGGGCGTGAAGAGCGCCTACGGCATCCGCTCCCGCGGCGGCAACGCCGGTGTCCGCTACGCCGAAGTCACAATCGCCGTGGATCCCGCGGCGAACGTCAGTGATGCGCACGCGATCGCCGACGCGGTCGAAGAGCGGCTGAAGAAAGACCTGGAGCTCGAAGAAGTGACGGTGCACGTCGAGCCATGCTGAGTTCCCTGCCCTTCGAGCGCACCAGCAGCACTGGGATGGCACCTGTGCGCCGCGTGCCCCGGTCACAGAAGCAGGAGTACCAGGAGTTCATTCTCCAGCGCCTGGAGGAGTACAAGAACACGGTGCCGCGGGCGGAGCTCCTGAAGATCGGCGACGAAGCGGTGCGCGAGCTGCAGGCCGGCGCGCAGGACCAATACCTGCTGACCGAAGTGCTGCTGCTCGAGCATGTGGACCGCATCATCGCGCGCCGCCTGCGGCTGCCGTCATTTCCGCGCTGGCGCCAGAAGCATCGCACGTTGCGGGAGGCGCAGCGGGCGCCGACGCACTGGGGGCTGGACCGCGCCCATCCGATCATCCCCTGGGCGGCGCGGCTCGAGCCGGGTGACGTCGTCGTCGTGCTCGGCGCCACCGCGTTAGGCGAAGCGCTATTCCTGGCAGCCCACGACGCCGAAGTGTTCTTGCTGGACCAGGATCTGGGGGCGGTCGAGGCGGCCGAAGGCCGCGCAGTCGCCGAGCAGCTTGCGGGTGCGTTTCAGGCGTTGGTGATCAACTTCGGGAGCTGGTTTCCCGACCTGGCGCCGTCCCTCGTGGCGATCGCGCCGGCGTGTCTCGGTTCATTACGCGCGAGACAGCGCACGTCATTGATTGGCGATCTACAAGTGAGGACGCCCTCGGGAGGGGTGCATGTGATTCTCCCGCCCCCTGCCGAGAACCGCGAAGTCATTCCGCTCGCTCCCGAGGCGCTCCAGACCCTGTATCAGGGCTGGCAGGTCCAACGCGGGGGGACGCGCCGCTCGAAACGTTCGGGGTTCACTGCGATCAAGCCACCGCGTCGGCTCGACACGGCGCTGAACGTGTCCGAGTGACTCTGCGGCATCAATTAACAAATGTAACCCGTTGGCATGTCTGCACGTAGCACGATGGTAGCGTGGCAGGATTGTTGCTTGGCTCGCCGGCATGACCAGCCTTCCTATGGTACTCGACGATGAGCCGATGGGCATCATCCTGCGCGCCGGACAACAGATTCTGAGACCGGCCAAGATCTGGGCCTACTGCTGGTTCCTCGATGAGGGGGAAGATGGCGATCACACGCATCGCCATTTGCCGGTAGACCCGAAGGTCTGAACCCAGCTACAACCGAAAGTTGAACCGGAGCCCCAGGCTCCGATTGTTTTGCACGGCGTGAAGTTCAATCAGCACCATCGCCACCCAAATCCCCCGCCGTAGTTCCGGGTCTTTGATCTTCGGTACCAGAAAAGCGTTAGCGAGCAACCCCGTCGCAATCATGAGGTTTGCCCGACCGAGCGAAGGGTGTGTGCCGAGCAAGGGGTTGGACTCGGGGAGTCCCTGCCTAATCCCATCGACAGTCGTGAGCCAGTCCGCCGCGATGAGAATGGTGGAACTGAGACGCAGCGCGTGATCCTGCCATTCGAGCGCTGCAGGCTGGGGCTTGCGGAGGTCCTTTACGAGGCGCCCGAGCGGACCCTGATTGTGAGACGGATCGTCGCCGCCTACCAAGGCACTCGAGACGGCCAGAATGAGCAGCCCACCAGCCACAGAGATGCTCCAAAAGGGGGGGTGTCGTCACTGCAACCACTCCCTCTTGAAGCAAGACTCGCACCCACGCTTTACGCTCACTTCGCCGTGCTCGATCAAGAAAACCCCATCACGAGTGATGCCGGTATACAACAGTCCGTGCGTCGATTCAGGCCGCGCCGTACTGGCCGTTCATCCTTTGCAATAGCCGCGGAGACGGGTACTTATAGGGCTATGGCGAAGCTGGTGATCGACGGCCGCGCCGTCCCCGCAGCGGACGGCCAGACCATCCTCGATGCGGCGCGAGCCGCAGGCATCGAGATCCCAACGCTCTGCTGGTATCCGACGTTGCCGATCGTCGGCAACTGCCGCATTTGCCTCGTCTCGGTCGAAGGCCAGCCGAAGCTCATCCCGGCGTGCGCCACCAAAGTCGCGGACGGGATGGTGGTGACCACGCAGTCCCACGCCGCGGTCGAAAACCGCAAGGGGGTGCTGCGCCTCCTCGCCGAGCGCTACCCTGCCGATCATCTCCGCAACGGCGGTCGGGCCAACCCGCGCAACGAGTTCGAGCGGTATCTCGTGCAATACGACGTCGTCCCGACGCCCCTCGAGGACCGCGATCTGTCGCTGCGCTCGGGGGACGAGCGGCCCGGCGACCCGATGATCCGCCACGACATGTCCACCTGCATCCTGTGCACACGCTGCGTGCGCGCCTGCGAGGACATTCAGGTGGTGGGCGTGCTCGATGTCGGCTACCGCGGTGAGCACGCCGAAATCATCGTCGGCGCCGACGGCGACCCCGACAAGGCCGGGTGCACGTGGTGCGGCGAATGTGTTCGCGTCTGTCCCACCGGCGCGATCTTCGAGGTGATGCCGCGCCAGCGGTTCGCCCCCGAGCAGATCCGACACCCGGACAAGGTCGTGCGCTCGGTCTGCCCGTATTGCGGCGTCGGCTGTCAGGTGGACCTGCACGTTGCCGACAACAAGGTCATCCGCGTCACGTCCCCCGACATCGAGCTGAACACCCCCATCGGCCGCTGATAAGAAGGGGCTGGGAGAAGGGGATTGGGGGCTGGGTCTGGAAAGGAGCCAACGGCCGCGAACGGCGCGCGGGACCATGGCGGACGATCGAAGCGGAAGGAAAGCGGCCCAAGCCCGGCACGCCACCGCGCGCCACCGGCAAGAGCGTGCGCGCGCTACCGCTGCTCGAGCGGCTGGACCTGGACATCCGCGACCGCGTCGCGACGCCGGAGGACTGGTACACGCCGTTCCGTGAGGCCACCTGGGAGGAAGCGCTCGAGCTGACGTCCCAGGAGCTGCTCCGGATCAAGGCGGCCCGCGGTCCTGATGCTCTCGCCTGCTTCTCCTCGGCCAAGTGCTCGAACGAAGAGAACTACCTCATGATGCGGCTGTTTCGCGGCGCCCTGGGCACGAACAACGTGGATCACTGCACGCGGCTGTGTCATTCGACGTCGGTGGCGGCAATGCAGCGCGCGATCAACACCGCGGCGGCGTCAGGCTCGATGCGGGAAATCGAGCAGGCCTGCGACGTCATCTTCATCGCCGGCGCCAACACGACGGAGTCGCACCCGGTCTTCGGCGCGGCGCTGAAGCGCGCGCACGAAAGCCGAGCCAAACTGATCGTCGCGGATCCGCGGCGCACCGAGCTCGCGGGGCGCGCCGACATTCACCTGCAAATGCAGCCCGGCACCGACGTCGCCCTCTACTCGGCGATGTTGAATCACATTTTGGGACAAGGGTTGGAGAATAGGGATTTCATCGCCACGCGTACGCATGATTTTGAGAAGGTCCGCGCAGCCGTAGAGCCCTACACGCCCGAGAAGGCGGCGAAGATCACCGGCGTCCCTGCCGAGAAGATTCGTCGCGCCGCGGAGACCTATGCCCGAGGCCCCAACACCTCGACGCTCTGGGCAATGGGGCTCACCCAGCACGCCAACGGCACCGACATCGTGACGTCGCTGCTCAATCTGATGTTCGCCTGCGGCATGATCGGGCGCTGGGGCGCAGCGATGTTGCCGGTGCGCGGCCAGAACAACGTGCAGGGCGCGTCCGATGTCGGTGCGATTCCATTCGTCTATACCGACTATCAGCCGGTCGGCGATCGCAAAGTGCGCGAGCGCTTCGCCAAGACCTGGAGCGTGCCCGAAGGATCGCTGTCGCTCAAGAGTGGCCTCATGGTCACCGAGGTGGTGAAACCAGAGAGCGGGGTGCGCGGGATGTACATCATGGGCGAGAACCCCGTCATCTCCGACCCCGACATCGCGCACGCCGAACACTGGTTCCAGGAGCTCGAGTTCCTGGCGGTCCAGGACCTTTTCCTTACCGAGACGGCGCGCTACGGCGACGTGGTGCTGCCGGGGGCGAGTTTTGCCGAGAAGACAGGCACGTTCGTCAACACCGAGCGTCGCATTCAGCTCAGTCGCAAGGCGGTCGATTCACCCGGCGATGCGCGTGGCGACCTCGAGATCCTGATGGATCTCACGAACCGGCTCGGCCTTCCCACCATGTTCCGCAGTGCCGAGGACGTGATGCGTGAAATCGCCCGCGTCACGCCGAGCTGGGCCGGCGTCACGTACGAACGGCTCGAGGGCGCCGGCTTGCAGTACCCGGTTCCGGACCAGAGTCATCCCGGCACCGCGTTCCTGTTTGACCACGCGTTCCCCACGGCCGATGGCCGCGCCACATTCGTGGCCGTGGCGTACACCGACCCCGTCGAGCTGCCGGACGATGAGTATCCGTTCGTGATGAACACCGGTCGCCAGCTCTACCACTGGCATACCGGCACGATGACGCGGCGCGCCAGCGGCCTCGATGCCCGCGAGCCGACGGCGATCGTCGAGATTCACCCCGACGACGCGAAACTGCTTGGCGTCCGGGAAGGCGAGCTCGTGCGGCTCACCTCGCGCCGCAACTCGATGGTCAGCGCTGCCCGCATCTCCGAACGCGTAGCCCGCGGGCAGGTGTTCGTGCCGTTCCACTTCCGCGAAGCGGCGGCCAATCTGCTCACGAACCCCGTGCTGGACCCCTACGCGAAGATGGCCGAGCTGAAGGTCTGCGCCGTCCGGCTCGAACGCGCGTGAACCTCGGGCTGAAAGGCCGCGTCGCGCTGGTCTGTGGCGGCACTCGCGGCCTCGGCCGCGCGGTCGCGGATATCCTGGAGGAAGAGGGGGCGCAGGTCGCGATCAACGGACGCAAGGATGCCCCGTTCCCCGCCGATGTGTCGGATCCGGAGCAGGCCACCGCGCTGGTGCACCGCGTCGCGGAGAAATTTGGCCGCCTCGATATCCTGTTCTGCAATGCGGGCGGCCCGCCCGCCGCACCGTTCAAGGATCAGCCGGTTGACGCCTGGCAGAAGGCGATCGCCCTGAACCTGCTCTCGACGATCCATCTGACTCGCGCTGCGGTACCGATCATGGGCAAAGCGAAATGGGGCCGGATCATCTGCCTCGCGTCCGTCGCTGCGTTGCAGCCGCTGCCCGGTCTCATCCTTTCTTCGACGGCGCGCGCCGGCGTCCTGGGATTTGCCAAGGCGCTGTCGGACGAGGTCGCGAAAGATGGCATCACGGTGAACAGCATCTGCCCGGGCTTCATCGCGACCGAGCGCATCGCAGAGCTGTCGAAGGCCCGTCCCGAGATGATCAAGCAGCGCCTGGCCGAAATACCGATGGGGCGAATCGGCACACCGGCGGAGCTCGCCGCGGCCGTCGTGTTCCTGGCGTCCGAACTGGCCAGCTATATTACCGGCGCCGTGCTGCAGGTAGACGGTGGCTTCACGCGTTCGATCTTCTAACGTATCCCGCTTCTCGCATCCCGCATCCCGAGTGCACATGCAAGCCATTGTGAAGCCGAGCCGCGCCCCTGGGCTGAAGGTCACGACCGTTCCGAAGCCGTCCCCGGGTCCCGGCGAGGTGCTGATCGCCGTGCGGCACGCGGGGGTGTGCGGGACTGACCTCCACATCGCCGACTGGAACGCCTGGGCGCAAGGCCGCATCAACCCGCCCATCGTCGTCGGGCACGAATTCGCGGGAGAGATCGAGTCGGTCGGCGACGGGGTCACCGGGCTCCGCGCGGGCCACCTCGTCACCGCCGAAGGCCACATCGTCTGCGGCCACTGCCTCCAATGCCGCACCGGCAATAGTCACATCTGCCAGAACACCCGCATCATCGGCGTCGATCGCGACGGCGCGTTCGCCGAATACATCGTGATGCCGGCGACCAACGTCCTGACGCTCGACGGCGGGACGATCCCCACCGAGGTCGGCGCAATCATGGACCCGATGGGCAATGCGTTTCACACGGTGCTGACGGCGGAGATTCCCGGCAGCACTGTTTTGATTGTGGGGTGCGGGCCGATCGGCTGCTTTGCGGTGGGCATTGCCCGCGCGGCGGGCGCCACAAAGGTCATTGCGTCCGACGTCAACCCGAAGCGGCTCGCGCTCGCCGCCACCATGGGCGCACACGTCACGATCAATCCCAAGAAGGACGACGTCGTGAAGACGGTCCTCGCCGAGACCGCCGGGGAGGGGGCCGATGTGGTGTGCGAGATGTCAGGCGTGCCCTCGGCGCTGCACCAGGCGTTCGCGGCCGTGCGGATGGGCGGGCGCGTGCAGCTGCTCGGAATTCCGGACGGCACGATACCGATGGACTTTGCCAACGAGATCATCTTCAAAGGGATCACGGTGTACGGCGTGATTGGCCGCAAGATGTACCAGACCTGGCACCAGATGCGTCGCTTCCTCATCAGCGGGCAGTTCGACCCCCGACCCGTCATTACCCACAAGTTCCCGCTTCCCAAGATCGACGACGCACTCGCCGCCATTCGTTCGGGTGACGCCGGCAAAGTCATTCTGGAGATCGTATGAGCTTCATCGCGCAGTTGCAGGACGAGCTCGCGGAGTTCAAGAAAGAAGGCGTCTACAAACGGCTCAATTACCTCGATTCACCGCAGGGGCCGCGCGTGCGCATGGAAGGACGCGGCGAAGTCGTCATCCTGTCCTCCAACAACTACCTCGGACTGTGCGCCGTCCCCGAAGTCGTCCAGGCCGGCAAAGACGCGCTCGATCGCTGGGGCGCCGGCACCGGATCGGTGCGCTTCATCTGCGGCACGTTCACGGTACATCGCGAGCTCGAGCATGCGCTCGCGCGATTCGTCGGCTGCGAGTCGTCGCTCAGCTATGTCAGCTGCTGGAACGCCAATGAAGGGCTGTGCCCGACGGTGTTGAGCGAGCCGGACATCGTCATCTCCGACCAGTTGAACCACGCATCGATCATCGATTCGATTCGCCTCGCCAAGACGATCACCAAGTGCCAGACCGCGGTCTACAAGCATTCCGACATGGCCGACCTCGAGGAGAAGCTGCGCGCCGCGGGCAAAGCGCGCCGCAAGCTGATCTTCACGGACGGCATCTTCTCGATGGAGGGCGACATCGCGAAGCTGCCCGAGCTCGCGGAGCTGGCCCGGAAGTACGACGCGGTGCTCGCCGTCGATGACTCGCACGCGACTGGCGTCCTCGGCAAATGCGGCCGCGGCACCGCCGAGCATTTCGGCATGCTGGGCCAGATCGACGTGATCACTTCGACGCTCGGTAAAGCGCTGGGCGGCGCGGCTGGCGGATTCACGGCCGGCCCGCTCGCGCTCACCGACTACCTCACGCAGCGCTCCCGGCCCCAGCTGTTCAGCAATGCGCTTCCACCGACCGTCGCGGCCAGCGCCCTGGCCGCGGTGCGCCATGTCGAGGCGCACCCCCAGCTCGTCACTCGGCTGCATCAGAACGCCCGCTACTTCCGCGAGCAGCTCCTGTCGCTCGGCTTCAAGCCGCTCGCGGGCGAGACGCCCATCGTGCCGGTCATCCTGGGCGAGACCGCCAAGGCGATTCACCTGAGCGAGCTGCTGTTGGCCGAAGGGGTTTTCGTGACTGGGTTCGGTTATCCCGTTGTGCCGCAAGGACATGCCCGCGTGCGCTGCCAGCTGTCGGCGGCCCACACGCGTGACGATCTCGATTTCGCGCTTCGTGCTTTCAAGAAGGTGGGTTCAAAACTGGGGCTTATCTGATGACACCTCTCCTCCTGCTCGCGTTGTTACAAACCGCCGAACCGCCCATCCGCCCATCCGCCGCTTTGGGGTTCGAACCCGGCGCTGATTCCATGCTCGCCGATTGGAAGCAGCTCAGCGGCTACATGAACGGGCTCGCGCAGCGCAGCCGCTACGTGCGTGTGGACACGCTCGGTCGCACGACGGAGGGCCGTCCGTTTCTGCTGCTGACGATCACGTCTCCCGCCAATCAGCAGCGGCTCACCGAGATCAAACAGGCGCAGGCGCTGCTCGCGGATCCGCGGCGGCTCACCGATACCGCGCTGGCAGACATTCGCACCAGACAACCGGCCGTCATTCTGATCAGCAACAACATCCATTCGACCGAAGTGGCGTCGAGCCAGATGGGCATGACACTCGCCTACCGGCTCGTCACCGATCCCGAATTGCGCCGCCTGCTCGACTCGGTCGTCGTACTGATGATCCCGTCGATGAACCCCGACGGCCTCGACACGGTCGTGAGCTGGTATCGCCGCTACAAGGGGACGCGGTACGAGGGGGGGCCCCTGCCCTGGCTCTATCACAAATACATCGGCCACGACAACAATCGCGACTGGTTCATGCTGACGCAGGTCGAGACACGGCTCGTCACACGGATGTTGTACAAGGAATGGTTTCCGGAGATCGTCTACGACGTGCATCAGATGGGCGCGAACGGCGTGCGCCTCTTCGTGCCTCCCTTCCAGGATCCCGTCAACCCGAACCTCGATCCCGCGATCGTCGCCGGCATCAATCTCGTCGGCGCGCAAATGGCATCCGCATTGTATGACGCGGGCATGACTGGGGTCGCGCATCAGCAGACCTACGATCTCTGGTGGCATGGCGGTTTTCGTTCGACGCCCACGCGGCACAACATGATCGGCATTCTCACCGAGGCCGCCAGCACGCGACTCGGCTCGCCGATCACGCTTCCCGGCGACTCGGTGCGGCAACCGGTCCGCGGCGTGAACTACCCCGCGCCGTGGCCCGGAGGCACGTGGCACCTGGGCGATATCGTGCGTTACGAGCTCACGACGTCCGAGGCGTTGGTGCACCTCGCGGCGCGCGACCGCGTCACCGTGATCGACCGCTTTGTCGGGCTGGGACGGCGCGCCGTCGAGGCCGGGTTAGCCGGCCATCCGTTCGCGTATGTATTGCCTGTCGAGCAGCGAGATCCGGAGAGCTGGACGGCGTTGGCCAATGTGCTCGCGGCCGGCGGCGTCGAAGTATGGCGCGCGGCCGAGCCGTTTTCCGTAGGCGGCCAGACCTACTCCGCCGGCTCACTCGTCGTGCCGATGGGTCAGCCCTATCGCGCACACGCGAAAGACCTGCTTGAGCCGCAGCACTACACGCCGGTCAACGATCGGCCGCCGTACGACGTCGCCGGGTGGACATTGCCCTTTACGATGGGCGTCCGCGCCGATGTGGTAGACACGCCCTTTACCGCGAATCTGGTGAAGGTGGACAGCGTGATCCCCGCGCCGGGCCGCATCGAGGGCAGCGGCGACGTCTTTTTCCTGAAGAACCGCACCAATGCCGAGTCACGCGCCGTGGCCGCGTTGCTCGCCGCCGGTCAGACGGTGACGATCGTGGGCGACAGCCTCATGGTGCGTGGTCCCAGAGCCCGCGCCATTCTCACCGAACACGCGGCACGGCACGGCTTCAGTGTTACCGCGGCGCGCGCGGCACCCGCGGGTCGTCCGGGTGCGAGTCGCCAGCGTTTACCGCGCATCGCGCTCTACCAGCCCTGGACGGGCAACATCGACGAGGGATGGACGCGCTGGTTGTTCGAGCAGTATGGGATCAGCTACACGACAGTTCACGACAGCGATCTCAGAAAAGGGGGACTGCGACAGCGGTTTGATGTGATCGTCCTGCCCGACGCCGATGGCAATGCGATTGTGCGCGGCGTAGACTCAACCCGCATTCCATTACAGTACGCAGGAGGTATGGGTGAGACCGGTGCCAACGCAGTTTCGGAGTTTGTTCGGGGCGGTGGCACGCTCGTCTGCCTCGACGGTTCAAGTAATTTCGCGATTACGCGCCTTAACCTCCCGGTGGTCAACGTTCTAGCCGGGGAGGCATCGGGTCCGCAAGTTTTGCGATTTTACGCCCCAGGCTCTATTTTCGGTACGGTTTTGGGGGGGGTGACGGGGGAGGGGCCGAGAAGCCCGGTGACCCTCGGGGTCCCCGAGTCCCTCCAAGTCTATTTCGAGAATAGCGCGGCCTTCACCGTATCGGCCCCGGCCAGGGCCTTGGCGACGTATCCCGAGCAGCCGCTGCGATCCGGCTACGCCCGGTTCCAGGAGCGGCTGGCAGGGAAAGCGGCGCTGGTGGAGGCACCGGTAGGCAGCGGACGGGTGATCCTGTTTGGGTTCCGGCCCCAATTCCGGGGCCAGACGCACGGCACCTTCAAGCTGCTCTTCAACGCGGTCCTATTGGCGGCTCCCTAACTTGGGCGGGAGTCGTGGGAGGAGTCCCGATGAAGCGGCTGGTTCTCCTGGTGGGATTCGTAACGTTGGTGGCGGGTCCCGCCGCAGCGCAGCGCTCGCAGAACATCGAGTTCGGCGGCTTCGGTTCGTGGTGGCGGTTTGACCGCTCGTTCCTGATCAAGAACGGGTTCGGCGGCGGCGCGCGCATCAGTTACAACTGGAGCGACCGCCTCAGCCTCGAAGTCACCGGCGACTACATCGCGACGACAAACCTGGCCGCCACGCAAAACATCACCGTCTCGACGATCAGCGGCGCTATCGTGTTGAACTTCCCGATGAACGACAAGCTGACGCTGTTCGCGTCGGGCGGCTACTCGCACATGGTCTTCGGGAAGGATCCCCCGTACGCCTTTACCCAGCACCTCGTTAACGGGGGCCTCGGGTTCCGCCAGTTCATTGGCCGGCGCGTCGCGCTCCGCGGTGACGTCCGCGCGCAGTACCGCCCGGATAATCCCTTTTACGTGGGCCTGTTTACGGGCGAAGTTCAAGGCTCCATCGGCGTGTCCTACTTCTTCATTCCGCCACAGCAGGGCCGCGGTTTCAATACGAACTTCCAGTGGTACTGGGGCGCGCAGGGCGGCTTCATGCTTTCCAAGACGAACACGCAGCCCTACGCCTATGATCCGATTGTCGGCGGCCATTGGCTGATCACCGCGCGCCGCACCGCGCTCTACGTGGCGTACGAGCAGGCGTTCTTCCTGGCCGATGCACAGGCCGTCATCTTCGACCCGGCCTCGTCGAACTCCTCGGTCGGCCCGAGCTTCCGCGACGTCACGTTCAAGGACGTGCGCCGGCTGATGTTCGGCGTGCTCGCCTATCCGGTGCAAAAGATCATCGAGCCGTTCGCCGGCGGGGGATTTGCCCTGATGCAGGTGCTGAATCCGACGGTGGACTGCTCTAGCTGTACCACGCTCGGTGAAGCGGTCGAAGCGTCAGACCGCGTTCACGAGCAATCGAGCCGGGCATTCTTCTGGATCATGGGCGGGCTGCAGATCAACTATTCCAGCAAGCTGAACGTGTTCGCCCACTACTTATTGACGTCCGGCGCCGCGAACTTCCTGCTCCAGAGCAACACGCACACGCTGCAGGGAGGCATTCGCCTCAGCCTCGGCACCTCCAAGGAAGGGATTACCGAACGGCACTAACCCAGGGTGAGCCCTTGAGATAGTACCGCAGCGGCCAGTTGGTCGCGTGCGTAATACCGATACGAGGCCCCGCGACGATATCTCGTTTGCGGGGCCTTGTGCCCTCCAGGATTCGGAGGACGCCACGCTGCAGCGACACGCCGTTCAAGGCGCCGGTGACACCCAGCGCCTCGCAAAGCCGCGCGGGGCCGGAGCAGAGCGGCTCTTTGCCGCGCCGCTTGCGCATGGTCGCCAAGCCCGCGAGCGGCTCGAGCGCCCGGATGAGGACCGCAGCCGGAAATTCCTGAGGCTCGGTCACTGCGTTGAGACACCAATGCATGCCGTAGGTGAAATACACATAGGCCGTTCCCGGCGGCCCATAGAGCGGCTCGGTGCGGGCAGTACGCCGATGGCCGTAGGCGTGGCACGCCGGATCGTGCGGGCCGACGTACGCCTCTACTTCCACGATCCGGCCCGCGGTCTGATGGCGCCGGCCACCGACATCACTGACGAGGATGTGGCCCAATAGCCCACGCGCGACCGATTCTGTCGGTCGCGCGTAGAACTTCGCCTGCACGGCGCTGCCTTGCACCGTTAGGCCTTCTCGTTCCCGCCCGTCAGGCCCCGCTTCACCCTCGACCAGAACGACTCGCCCGGGTCGGCGCCAGGCGCCGCTGGAGGCGGTGGAGGAGCTGGACGTTCCGCAGGCGCCGGAGGAGGTGCTTGATCCGACACCGGACGCGCGCTGGGAGTCGACACCTCAGAAGACTCCGATTCAAACCGGCGGGGTCCCCGACCCCGCCCGCCGCGTCCACCACGGCGGCCTCGTCCGCCGCGTTCGCCGCGCTCGGCGCGCTC
>WNGK01000618.1_pt1 | contig 36371 bp, 38 predicted proteins | sample 5400601 | NCBI WGS metagenome assembly WNGK01 (sample SAMN13153376, study PRJNA577476) | soil metagenome | isolation source: 60 cm soil or saprolite under Garry oak tree replicate 1 | place: USA:California | collected 2016-06-15 | reverse complement strand
CTTCCACTGGCACGGCAAACCTGTCATCTTTTTCGCATCTCCCATCTTGGGCAATAATCGTACGCTTTCGACCTGGGCATCTATTCGCAGCCAGGTTGACCCGCAGAACCAGGAGATCTGGTCAGCAGAGGGAACCGACCTCAGCGTGTTATCCGTGTTCGATGGCATCCATCTTTTCAGTGCAGGTTACTGGGGCATCTTGCATGGGGACATGGCAGCAGTAGATCAGGGATTTCGCAACCAAATCGATGCCTACAATCGCGCGCACCACACCCAGAAAATCTGGGCAGCGGGAGTGTTGCCAGGCTATGACGATTCACGAGTGCCTGGTCGGACGGGGACGTATATTGTGCCGCGTAACAATGGTGTGACATACCGTACGAGCTGGATGGAGGCGATGGCAAGCAACCCTGATTGGATCACCATCACGACCTTCAATGAGTGGTTTGAGGGAGCGATGATCGAGCCCAGTATCCACTATGGCAACCTGTATCTCGATTTGACAGCGCAGTATGCAAAACTGTGGCATGGGTAGGCTGTCTTTGTAACTTGATACCTTGAGGTGTCTGATTAACACTCGGAGCGACTTTGAACTACCTTGAATGTGGAGGTGCAGTTCGTTGATCCATCTCCACCATTACCTCTTGCCCTGGCTTTGGTACAGTTCGATCAGTTCCTGAACGGTGGTCGCATCCTCTGGATTTTTATCTGCCTCCCTGAAAGAGATCAGCCTGGGAAAGCGCAGTGCGTAACCCGGTTCTGCTCCAACTTTTCCTGCGGTATGGATTGGCGAACGCGTAATCTCGTCTGCAAGGACCTCAAGGACCAGCTGCGGTTCGACCCACACGCTTGGCTCGATGAGCGAGGAGACGGGTGCGGGTCGATGATCGACTTCCAGCCCCCTGGTGCGTTCCCGGATACTGCGCCACTGCTCATCACTCAACCCCGTGCCGATCTTGGTGACGGTGACGAAGAGATCCTGTTTGGGATCATACAGCCCTACCAGCAGGGAACCCGCGCCGAGGGCCGCACGCTTGCCACGACCGAACAGATACCCTAGCAGGACGCAATCGATGGTGTCGCCCAGGGCTCCAGCTGAGTGCCGCTTGAGCTTTACCCAGTTGAAATTCCTCGCGCCTGCCTCATAGCGGCTCTCCGGCTTTTTCACCACCAGGCCCTCCAAGCCCTTACTGATCGCTTCATCAAAGAGCAGGATCAGGGCCTTCGCATCCTCGATCTGATGGCTCGCAGTTAGCATAAGCGTTTCGTCAGTTGGATGCATGGTCTGCTCGAGGATCTTCAGGCGTTCCACAAGCGGCGAATCCAGCAGCGAGACCCCATCCTTGTAGAGGATGTCGAAGACAAAGGCCTTCAGCGGCAGCTGTTCGGCCAGTGCCTCAATGCCGTGTTTGCGCCTCCTGCGGGTCGTTTCCTGGAATGGCAGGAATTCCTCGGAAGTGGCATTGTAGGCTAGAGCCTCCGCGTCCAGGATGACACTCTCAGCCTGGATTTGCTTGCGGGTTCCTTCCATGAGTTCGGGGAACATATGCGATTGATCCTCCAGGTTGCGCGAGAAGATGGTGACATGTTCTCCATCCTTATGGATCTGTGCACGTAAGCCGTCGTACTTGTACTGTGCCACCACGGTCCCCATTTTGGCAATGATGGCCTCGGCGGATGGGAGCCGCTCAGCGAGTTGCGAGTGGACTGGTTTGCCAACCTGGATATCCATGGCTGCTATCACCCGCTGTGCCTCTTCCTCCTCCGAGTGTTCCCAAAGCGTGCGCGCGATGAGTCCCAGGTCGGAGTTCTTGTGATAGGCCCCCTCCAGCAGTTTGCGTTTCTTGGCATCGTTCCATCTGGCCTTCGCCAGTGCATCGAGCACCGTCGCATCGCCGATGCCCATCCGCAGATTGCCCAGCAAGATGCGCACCACATACCTGGCAGACACGCTGTCAACTTGCCTGAGCAAGCTGACCAGTCGTGCACTCTTGGATTCGACTGCGCCTTTCCCCGATGTATGCGCGATCGCTCTCAACTCCTCAAACACATCGTCGATACTGAGGGAAGCGGGAGGATCATTCGTCTCGTTCCGCACCTGCTCCGCGACCAGTCCCAGATCACCCAGCTTTCCATAGAGTGCCTCAATCTGCTCTTGCGTGCTGTGAAAGGCCATTGCGATGGCCTTCGCCACGCTTTTCTCGGCCATCCCCATTTCCAGCGCCTCGTAGAACGGTGCCACTCTCCCCTGCATCAGGTAGCAGACCTGTTGGATCTCCTCTGGCCGTTCAATCGAGCGAAAGAGCTGGGTGACTAGTTCGATCAAGCTGAGACGGGAACTGGTGCGTTCCAGTTCCTCAAAGGTGCGTGCGAGGTGTGCAAATTCCATCGAATATCCCTCTTCTTTTCATGTCTATCGCTACAGTGGTCGCATCCGTGAGAGCTGCATAGGCCCATTCATGCAGACATCCTCATCTGAAGTCCTTTCACCGCCCCACCCTGGCACCTGATACATCCTTCCTATGGTTCTAGTATAACGTACTGCAACACAAGCCACCAAGACGCAAGGACAGCAGGCAGCGTCTCTTCTTCGTCACATAAGCCAGGAGAGCCCGAGCCAGTGGTACAATGGCAAGAGTGACGTTTTTTTTCTTTCGTCGTGTGGGCAAGTCTTTGGTCACGAGTGGAAGAAATCTGTAACAGGTCAGAATCAGAACAGGAGGAGGAAAGGCACCTCCATGAATACCTCATCGGAAACATGGCAGCTAGGGAACCAGGCAATCCAGGTCTCGCACCTGGAGAAGGTCTACTGGCCTCAGACCGGGTACACCAAGGGTGAGCTGCTGGAGTATTACCGACACATCGCGCCGATCTTGCTTCCCTATCTCAAGGACCGCCCGGTGACGCTGCGTGTGTACCCACAGGGAGCCGAAGGAACCTCGTACTACCTGCGTGACTGCCCGGTTGATGCGCCCGAGTGGATCAGGCGAGTAACGTACCAACCCAAGACCGTCAACCATCCTGTACCTTTGCCCATGATTGACACAGCAGCAGGCCTGATCTGGTTTGCCAACCAGGGGGCCATTGAAGTCCATCTGTGGGGGTCGCACGCGCCGGACCTCACGCAGCCCGACCTGGCCATCTTCGATCTTGATGCTGGCTCGACCGCCTCTTTCGAGGCCATTCGAGAAGTAGCACTGCGCCTCCACGATACATTGGAACAAGCAGGAGTCAGAGGGTATCCCAAAACCAGCGGAGGAGGCGGATTGCACATCTTTGTACCACTTGCTCGCGGCTCCACCTTTGAACGCGTTCGCCGATGGGTCAAAGCTGTGGGGAATGGGCTGGCGTCGAAGTATCCTCACCTGATTGCACAAGCCCGTGGCGCGACGCACCAGGGAGGTTATGTGACGGTCGACTATGCGCAGAACAGCGTCGGACGCAACACGGCAGCACCCTATACCTTGCGTGCCCACCCAGGGTATCCAACGGTTTCCACGCCACTCAGCTGGAAGGAACTGGCTGCTGGCAGCATCCACCCGGCTTCGCTCACGCCGCAGGTGGTGCTTGAACGGGTCAGTCGCATGGGCGATCTGTTCTCCTCAGTCTTGCAGGCAGGTCAGCACATCGACGATCTGTGAACAGCACTCGTCACTCCTACGCCTTTGGTGCGAGACAACGTATCCAGCGCACGTGCATCTGTTCAATGGGTCAATCGAGCCAACTCCACGATTGCTACAACTGAGGAGAGGAAGGAGACTCATCTTCCAGCACGACCTCCTTCTCGAAGAGGTGGCTGAGGCGTTCGGCTTCGGCTGCAATCCCTGTGCGGATCGCGGTGGTGGATGAGCAGAAGAGGTTCACCTTGACGACGATGTGCGAGCGTCGGATGGTAGAGTCCCAGACTCCTTGGATGGACCCGTTGACCAGCACAACCGCAAAGGCCCACCCCTGCTGGTTGAAGACCTGGCTCTTGTAGACTGGCGCGAGCAGGGGTTCGCCGCCGCGTGGCGCTGCCCCGATCGTATAGGCATCGAATAAGGGGAGCAGGTGGATCTGCTCCACTGGTTCAACGCTTTGGATGAGCGGAACAGTCGCACGCAAGGCGAAGGCTCGCCACCCTTCGACCTCGACTTCTACCAACTCTTCTGAAAGCTCGTGGAAGAGTGTTTTTGCGAGGGTTTTGCCGCATCCCCACCACAACCGAAAATCGTCTGAAGTCGCCGGGCCATACGCCCGCAGATACCGACGGGCTAGTTCGGCAAGCGCCAGCTGTGGCGGGATTGACTGCCACTCCTCAATCGATCCTCTGGGGTTCATGAAGGTGACCGTCTTCCCCTGGCCTGGCCCAAAACAGAGCTCACCGCGATAAGCCGATGGCTTCAAGGGAGTCCCCCAGCTCTCAGAGAGGATGAAGTCGCGTGCTTGAGCCATCCCCGTGTGCGAAGCTACCACGTCAGCCAGTTGTTGGCGGGTCAGTGGTCCCTGCTCCAACACGTGCGGAATAGCAGAGAGAAAGGCTTCCTGCTGCGCCGAAGTGGTCAGGCCGAACGCAGCGAAATACTTGGACCAGCTCGCAGTAAGCTGCCAGTCACGCGCAGCCACATACAGAGGAAGTTCGGATGCCGTGAGTACGTGTAAGGTGCCACGCATGGCCCAGGTCTTCACCAGGGTGCGGTCTTGCCAGAGAGCAGCTTGGACATCGCGTGGAGAGAGTCCTTCCACACGGGTACACAGCGCCAGCTCGGCAGCAGACGCCACCTGGGCCTGAATCCCACCTGTGCATGTCACCGCCTGAAGGAAATCCTGCGAGGAGAAACGAGGGAAGAGGCCGTGTTGGCTCATGCGCCAGGTATGCACCTGGGACCATTGCAATGCGGTCATGTACTTTGTTCCTTTCCATCCAGGCAACGCTTTTCCGCGATCTTCACTCACCGTGTCCAGGGTCATACGATCAGCATACATCCTCATGGAGGCGGCACACGCCTCACGATGCCAGCATGCGTACCCATTCCCTCCATGTGCTGCACACACCTGAGCAAAGACACTGGTCAAGCCTGTCATGGAAACATTGCATGGACCAGTCTCAGCGGAAGGGACCAGATGGAGCGCAGGGTGCGCGAGTCGGTATTACGCCGAAGCCCACCAAGCGCCGCTCTCCGCTGTTTCCCTCACCATCGGTTGCAGTCGGACCATATTTTCTACCCGCGCGCTAAAGCCGGCCCGCTTCATCCTTCGCTTGCCCGACCCAATCGAGCGCCTCGCCCGGGACGCCGTTCTGTCCCAGAAAGAGGCTCAGTTGGGCTGCGTGCTCCTGGACGTGGCGTAGCGTGTACACCTGGAGCTCGAAAAAGCTCATCGGCTTCCACCATCTCCAGGGGAAAGCCACCTGGCGCTGCGCTTGCTCGTCTGACAACGAGCGCAGCGTACTCTGGCACTTCTGACGCAGCTGCACCAAATAGGCATGCAGTTCCTCCTTGGGGTAGGGCTGTTCGGGAAGGACACGTGCTGGTCCAAACTCATCCTGGGTGAAGGGTGTGGGGGGAGCGAATGTTTCCAGGGAGCCGGCGAGATACAAGTCGAGCCAGAAGAGGGTGTGATGGGTGAGCGACCAGAAGGTTGGGTATGCTGGAGCTTCCGGGTCACTCCAGAGGCGCTCTCTCCATAGCGAGTCGGGGCAGGCAAGCAGGGCGTTTTCCAGCATATCGATGGCCGCGCCGAACTGCCGCCACAGAGCGGTGCCAAACGTCATCTCCATCGGGTATTCAGTCATCATGCTCTCCTTTTTATTTCTTCATTTCTCACAGACTACCACAAAAGTGGTGAGAAGCTGTCAATATGGCGAACGAAGAGCGAGAAATGCGGAGTCAAGTTGAGGATAAAGTTGGGCCGTTCTTCTGGGGAGAAGCGCATCAAGCTGCGAGTTCCAACATATCACGGGAGGCGCGTCTGATCCACCACCTCTTTTTCACATGGGATGAACGGCAGTCTTTGGGGAGCCGATTCACGTGAAATGCGACCTCTTGCGCTGGCGTCGCGGGATGACCTGCGCGATGTGCAACCAGATAGTCACATCAAGAGGGAGAAGTGGCAAAGTTGATGAGGTCATGCCTGGATCTCTTTCTGCTTTGGGATGCTTTCGCTTATTGTTCCTTCTGGTTTTTAGCACGTCTGCCGGCCTCGAAAAAACCTGGATCGGATGAGAACACTCGTTCGCCGCGCATGAATCCGATCAGGAAGGAGGGGGTAGGATGATGTGACTGCTCAATGGCACGGATCACTGCCTCACGGTCGTAATCCACGCGCCGCACCTGGATGTTGTAGCCATGCTCGTCGGCATCAAGAAGCACATAGGTCGCCTGCAGGCCCGAGGTGACCGGATTGCTGATGCTACCGAGATTGACGACATGGACACTGCCAACCTGTCGATCGAGCGGAACATGGGTATGCCCTACGATGACCAGGTCTGCCTCGCAGCCTGCCAGATGTTGCTCCAGTTCGCCATCGCTGTGCTTGGTCCCGATACCAGGTCCGTCGTCTCTGCCGGGAGAAGCATGGACGCCGAGTACACGTGTGCCATCAGGTAAGGTCATACGAACTTCGAGCGGCACGTTTGTGAGCCAGTCCAGCCAGCCCTCAGCGCTGAGGTAGCCCCTGGTCCAGGCGAAGCTTCTTGCCGCCTCGATGATCTCTGGCAGCAGAACTGGATCTTGCAGTGCTTTCTCTAGTGACACAGGGAGATCCCCCGTCACCACATAACGATCAGTATTGCCACGGGTGAAACGGACATGAGAGAGGGCTGTCACTTTCTCAAGCGGGCTAACCGGATCATAGCCAAGCGCGGCAAAATCCCCTAGCACCCAGTACGCGTCCACCTCGCCCTGGCTCTGGATATCAGCCAGCACAGCATCGAGGGCGAGTGGATTGCCGTGAATATCTGAGAGGATGGCTAAACGCATACACACCTCCTGTGTTCTCTTCTGCGATGAGAGTGACTGATCCTGCATTGTATCACGGCCGAAATGTTGCCTACAATCTCAACCTCGTTGCGCATCGGTGGGGTCTTCCGTGGGTTTACTGAAGGATAAGCAGGCTTCGGGAGAGTGCAGACCACTGATGTATTGTTGCGAGAAGGTGTTGCTATGTGCTGACAAACGCAGTAAGATACACCTATCTTTTCTGTTGAAGAGCAAAGGACGGAAATGCTTTCCCAGGAGAACGCTGATCAACCATCTGCGGTGACCATTCGTCCTTGTCAAGAAGAGGACCTTGAGCTCGTCGCTCACTTTACCGCGGAGTGGGAAGTGGAAAACATCACCACTGGTTATCGTGCAGAGACTGTTGCGGATCTCAGAGTCAAGTTGGGGCCGTACTTTTTGCTTGCTCTGTGGGACGAGGAAGTGGTCGGATTTGTGGTGGCCTCGCTGCATGAGGCCGCCCCTGGCGAGATGGCAATTTTCGCCGCTGGTGGCCGCTATCTTGAAATTGACGAGCTCTACGTGCTTCCCGCCTATCGAGAGCAAGCGGTTGGGACGACCCTCATGCAGGCGGTGATGACAGCAGCAAGACGTCAAGGGACCGAGCACTTTTCCGTGTACTCCTCGACGAAGCAATGGAGGAGCATGACCGCCTTTTACGAACAGCTTGGATTCCAGATGTGGTTTGTCCGCATGTTTCACTAATGCTCTGCTTTCCCGTTGAGGAGCGTGTGTGCTCCTTTGTGGCGACTCCTGCTTTCTCCAGGAGGCCTCGAATGGTTTGCTGGATCGTGTCGAGAGGTGTTTGCCGCCATAAAGAAAGCGGTGAGATGCTTGAGAATGAAATCTGAACTCTTCTGGTCCGAAAGATGACTCGATTGCTCGAAAGGAATACTCCTGGTGTCGTCCCCATTGGAATTCTCTGGCACGGAGAAACCTCGCCAGATACAGGAAAACTTGATGGCGTACATGCGTCTGTTTGCGGGACTGACCGGTACTGCGATGTATGACGCAGAGTCGTTCTGGTTCGTGAGCAACACATCGGCCCCCGGCAACATGGTCCTGCGAACACGCCTGGAGGCTTCCCGCACAGAGGAGCAGATAGATGCCTTGCTCGAACAGATCGGCCAGTACAGTGATCAGATCGATTGGTTGGTCTTTCCACACGACCAGCCTGCCGACCTTGAGAAACGATTGGAAGCGCGTGGGATGCCGGGTGGGTCGGGGGGTAATTGGTTGTGGACTGATCTGACCTCCCTTGGTGCTAACACCACTGTGCCGGACCATTTTCGTATCGAACAGGTCCGCAACGATCAGATGCTGGCGGAGTGGGTTCGCGTCTCGGAGGCGGGCTTTGGTTCAGAACTGGCGATGTTCTACGACGCCTATGCAAGGCATGGATATGGCCCGAACGCCTTTTCGTTGCACTACATCGGGTATTTGGATGACACACCGGTGACTACTGGCACACTGTTGGATGCTGGAGGGTGTGCGTCGATTTACGATGTCTCGACACCGCCAGCCTTTCGTCATGGTGGGTTTGGGAGGGCGCTTATGCATGCGTTGATGCAGGAGATCCGTGACCGAGACTATGCCGATACCTGGATCTGGTCTTCAAACATGGCAAAAAGTATCTATCGAAAGCTCGGGTATGTCAATGCCGATTTTGGCTTGCGTGAACATTCGTGGCAGAGGTGAAAACGAATCAGACGGAGTGGCTGAAAATCGGGTTCAAAGATCGAACAAAGCAGCAAAACGAATGGCCCGATTTGGCAAAATGTCTTGCGAATGAGCAATCTTCCTTGGGGATGGAAGAGCGGTGTGTTGCTATGTGCAGGTAGGGTGTGCAGATAAGGCCGCATGGCCCGCTACTGTGCCTCAGGTGACACCTTATGTAGCCATGGGCCTGGTCAGCTGTATGGTCTCTAATTGCCTGGTCACTGCATCGCCTATGGAGTGAGGCAGCGTATCCAGCGCAGCTGCATGTGTTCGATGGGCCGATCAAACAGGCCCTGCTGCCCGTCCAGGCGGAAGAGCTGTGAGAAGTCCTCGGCCTCAAATACCACGCGCAGTCGTTCAGCATAGGAGTCGCGCAATATGCGCAGGTAGTGCTCACTATCATAATCCCTGCGATCGGTGAGGGGAGCAGTCGATGGAGCAGACAGCAACATTTGCTCGCTTGCCTCGACCTCGTCTGCCTCCTCCTCGTCCGAGATCGGAGAGGCATCATCGGCCTCGTCGGGCAACCAGACCGGCACCCCTTGTTGTGAGCGATAAAAGCGTACTCGTTCACCGGCGCCCCACTGCTTCCTTCCAGCCGCAAGCAACGCCTCATATTGCGCCTCGGTGTGTTTCGCCCGCTTGGCGAGGTAGGTTTTCGAGTCCTTGGAAAGCCGCATGCGCGTTGCGACATCAGAGGCGGGTAAGAGTCTTTGCCGCAGCGCCTCCTGTGTTTCCCGGTAACACTGCACGATCCCCGCGATATCGTCGTGCATGGCGCAGAGGAACGCCTGCAGCAAGAAACGCACGCCGAATGGTTCTGATCGACTGGAACGCATAGCAGCACCACGTACCAGCAGTTCTTCATGATATGAGAGCAAGGCATAATTTTTGATCGCGTGTGATACCATCGCCGCATACCGTGATTCGTATTCTAACCTGATCCCAGCTGGTAAAGTCGCGCCGATCTCGTCCACCAGGGCTCTCTCCTCTGCTTCTGACCACTCATGGGGTGTTGCGAAGTACACGCCATCCGTATCGGCTTCGATCGGCACCATGCCGCGTTCACGCAGCGCCTCGATGATCTGGTCGAGCAGTCCTCGCCCGCGTCTGGTCACTTCATTAGCGGCGCCCAGGTCTCCGAACAGCGCCATGGAGGTCGCCCCCATGTACCCGTAGGCGGCATTGATCATGATCTTCATCGCCGCCTGTGTCCCCTCGTGCTCATCAGCCTCCTGGGAACCTATGGGTGCCGAGCGTGCAGCCGCTTTGTGAAACAAACGCAACTCGGTTAAACGGTCGATCAGGTGCAGGAAGACGCCCAGGTGATCGCAGCTTGGTCCGATGCGGTAGGCGCGCATCAGTGAGGGATACAGCGAGGCAACATCTGCTTTGACTACGTGCTCAGCCACTCCCTCCTCCAGGAGATAGGTGGCTCCTCCCTGGTGCCTCCCAAACGTCTCTTCCTGATCAGGTGCCGTTTTGGGAAGCGCCGCTCCAGCGCGCAGGTATGCTCGCACCAACAGCGGCTCGAGAATGCCCATGGCCGGGCCCGCAGAGGCGATGCGCTCATAACGGCGCGGAGCCATACCCGCCAGGGCAAAGGCTGCGCCCATGAGCCGTTGCGACAGGCCATCCACCTCGCGCACATCGTCGAGTGCGTAGCGACGAACCGTATCAGGACCCTGCTGATAGGTCTCATAGATGCGGGCGCCTTCTATGTACACCCGGTCGGGTGAAGCCAACCCGAAGTGTCGGGCTACCTCTTTGAGCCGGTACGAGGGCAGCGTGCGTACGACAAAATCATAGCGGCGAACCGCGTCCAGGGTATCAATCAGTTCGCGACCGGCCACGCTGAAACGCGTGCGTCTCCAACGATGATAGCCGGCTGATCCCGTCTCTTCATAGGATTCCAAACGGTTGGGTACGCCTTCTCGTCCGAGTAAGAGCGGGACCTTGAGCACGCGAGCGCGGTATTCCAGAAATGGCAGATCAAAGCCCATCAGGTTGTGGTTCTCGATGGTATCGGGATCGCGCTCTCGAATAAGAGCGCAGAGTGTGTGGATCAGCTTCGCCTCCTCTTCGGGGGTGGGTGCTTCCAGCACCTGCTCAAAGCCGCGGTTATCACGAATGGCGACGAGGAAGATACGGCCCCGTGCTGGATCGAGCGAGGTCGTTTCGAGATCGAACTGCAGGCGATGGAGATTGTGAGAAGCCATTCCACGGAAAAAGACCCGGCCGGTGAGTATGAGGTATTGTTCGACGGGTCCGACCCGATAGTAGGTGTCGTCCAGGGCAGAGAACGACGCGATCTTCCGATTCAGGCGTCGCGATACTCCATCCAGTAGTTCCCGCTCTAACATGCGCCCATCGCGAGCAGACAGTAGATAGCGATACGAGCCATCGGGTCCATCCAGGACACGATAGCTCACTGCCGCCTCGTCAGGCTCAGGTTGGAGCGTCGAGCCCAGGTGGGCAAGGTCATCGAGTGTGGTGGCGAAGAGCCAGGGGCGGAAGGTCTCGCGCGTACAGCGAACACGGTCCCCCATGCGCTGCCAGACCCAGGCCTTGCCAGAACGAGAAGCCCAGACGGAGACGATGCCTGGTGTCGGGTCCCATCCGAAGAGCGCTTCAACCGCTGAGTGAAAGGACGAATCGTCTGAGGGAATCAACGGTGCTTCCATGCTCCTCCTTCACCTGAGAATACGACACCTGCTCTGCCAGCAGTGCATGACAAGCATGCATTACGTGGCTGCTGGAGTCGAGAAACTGCGAAGTCGATCAGCGAGAGCGGTGTAGCGCTGCTGGTCGGTCACGCGTTTGATCGACATACCAATGGCCTTTGTTGGCCCGACCAGGATCGCAAGCTTTTTGGCTCGTGTGAGGCCTGTGTAAACCAGGTTACGACTGAGCAGCAGGTAGTGTTGCAGGAACAGAGGCAAGACCACGACAGGATACTCGCTTCCCTGGCTCTTGTGCACGGTCACCGCCCACGCCAGCACGATTTCAGCCAGGTCGGCGTAATCATAGTTCAACGTGCGTTCCGTAAACTGCACCACCACTTCTTGCTCCTCCAGATCAATAGAGGTAATAGTGCCGATATCGCCATTGAAGACCTCCCGCTGGTAATCGTTGACCTGCTGGATGACGCGGTCACCCACACGCAGCGTGTTGCCTCGGCGTACAAGCTCCACTTTCCCCGTTCCAGGTGGGTTGAGTACCCGCTGGAGCATCATGTTGAGCTGCCTGGTGCCCGCCTCTCCACGCGTCGAGGGTGAAAGCACCTGCACCTGCTGCACCGGGTCGATGCCATGTTTGGGCAAATACTCACTTACCAGGTGCTGGATGCCCTCAGCACCTAGCTCCGGCTCTGGCGCCTCCAGCCATAAGCAGTCCAACTGGGCGAACTTCGTCGTCGGCACGAGGCGTGGGAACTGGCCGGCATTGATGCGGTGGGCATTGGTCACGATGTGGCTCTCTGCCGCCTGGCGGAATATCTGGGTTAACCTTACTACGGGGACCTGCAGCGACTCGATCACATCCCGTAGCACCATGCCTGGTCCCACACTGGGCAACTGGTCGACATCGCCCACCAGCAGCACCTGCGCCTCGGGTGGAATGGCTTTGAGCAGCGAGTGGGCCAGGAACAGATCGAGCATCGAGGTCTCATCCACTATAATGGCCTGCGCCTCCAACGGGTTCTCTTCATTGAAGCGGAACCGCATGGTCTTGGGGTCGAAGGCGAGCATGCGGTGAATGGTTTTGGCCTCCTGCCCGGTCATCTCCGAGAGCCGTTGCGCAGCACGTCCGGTCGGTGCAGCGAGCAGAATGGATTTGCCCATGGCGCGCCACAGGTCCACCACCGTTTTGGTCGTGAAGGTCTTGCCACATCCAGGCCCTCCGGTCAGCACTAGCAGGCGCGAGGAAGCTGCCAGTTCGACCGCCCGGCGCTGTTCTTCCGAAAGGGTGATGCCTCGCTTCTCGGTGTACCTCTCGATCCAGCGCTGTACGCGCGTGAGATCGACTGCAACCGACGCTTTGGCAAAAGTGGCAAGCCGTGAGGCCAGAGCCTGCTCAGTGTAGTAGAATGCGGGCGCGTAACACAGGTTCTCTTCTGCAAGATCGCCGTATCCGGGCTGGGTGATGAGCTGCTTCTCTTCAGCCATCTTATTGACGAGTTCACCAATACGCACCGGGTCTACCGGGGAGTCAGGCAGGGCCAGCCGCTTGACGACGCGCTCGATCAGTTCCCTCTCTGGCAGGAAGCAGTGCCCATCCTCAGCTGCCTGCTGCAAGACGTACAGCATCCCGGCCTGGTAGCGGAAGTCAGAATTGGGAGCGATGCCGATATTGCGTGCAATGGTGTCGGCGGTCACGAACCCGATGCCGAAAATATCGGTGGCCAGTTGATAGGGGTTCTTCGAGACCACCTCGATGGCCCGGTCGCCGTACTCTTTGTAGATCTTGACGGCGTACGTGGTAGAGACATTATGGCCGCGTAGGAACAGCATCACCTCCTTGATGGCTTGCTGTGCGGCCCAGGCTTTCTCGATCATAGCCACGCGCTTCTCGCCAATGCCGGTGACCTCGATCAGTCGTGCACACGAGTGCTCAATGATCTCGAGCGTCTCCAATCCGAAATGAGCGACGATGCGTCTGGCGGTCACGGGACCGATGCCCTTGATCAGCCCGCTACCCAGGTACTTCTCTACACCGGTCAACGTTGCTGGTTTGATTTCCTGCGCGTGGAGACATTGGAACTGCCGACCGTACTTGAGGTGCTCGCGCCAGTAGCCGGTGAGCCGCAGAGTCTGACCCGCGTGAATGTCTGGAAAGCGTCCCACGATGGTAACAAGGTCACGTTCTCCAGGAGCTTTGAGCCGGGCGACGGTGTAGCCGGAGTCTTCGGCGTGGTAGGTGACGCGCTCGACGATACCCTGCAGGTGTTCTGTGGAGAGCTGTGGTGCTCGATTGGTAGATTCGCTAGATGGTGTTGACACGAAAAGGGTTCCTCGCTGTTCTCACAAAGAGTATAGCAGGTGTGTGCGTGCTTGCCAAGACAGGGTAAAACGTCAAGGGAAAAGCGGCAGTCAACCGGAACAGGTGGGCATGGTTGTTTCCTGATCGAGGGAGAGATGATCGCTTGTGCGGGTTGGGTGGACAACTCGATCTCGGCACTCTATACTCTCAAGAGAGCAATCCAGCACATGCTCTACAATCCATAAACACTAGAAGGAGGCATCACTCGTGCCCATGCTCGATCTTTCCATTGATGAACTGCTGACCACCACCCGCGCTGTGCGCCAGCGCCTGGATCTCACCCGCCCGGTAGAGCCAGAGGTGATCTCCGAATGCCTCTCCCTCGCCGTGCAAGCCCCAACCCCAGGTGGGATGCAGAACTGGCATTTTGTGGTCGTCTCCGATCCGAGCCTTCGTGCGGCTTTAGCAGCACTCTATCGCAAAAGCGCCTCCGCTCCGGGGGGCCAGGAGGACATCCTAAAGCAGGTGGTGTCGGCCGCTGCTGATGAAAAGGAGGCAGCCTACCTGAGTCGAAAGGTCGCGCCAGCGCGCTACCTGACCCAGCACCTGCACGAGGTTCCCGTCCACGTCGTTCCTTGCATCGAGGGTCGCGCCGAGAACCTATCTGCCGTCGAGCAGGCCGCTTTATGGGGTGGGATCTGGCCAGCGACCTGGAGCTTCATGCTGGCCGCTCGCTCACGTGGGCTGGGCACTGTCCTGACCACCCTGCATCTTGCCTTTGAGCAGGAGGCCGCAGACGTGCTTGGCATCCCCTATGAGCAGGTCATGCAAGTGGGGCTCATTCCCGTCGCCTATACCCTGGGAACCAACTTCAAGCCCGCCGCACGCAAGCCATTGGCAACGGTTCTGCACTGGGATCGGTGGTAAGGTGGCGAAGAGAGGACGAAACCTCGCCAAGACCCTTTGGGTCTTCCGCTCTTTTGATGAATCAGGAATGTGTCTCCCTTGGGAGCTCTTGCTAGGCCCGCCGCAGCACTTGCTTGCGCAGCATCGGGAAGCTCGCTCGACCATAGGATTGTCGTTTTAAGAGCTTCAATCTATGGACCTGACCCTCGACCTGTCCATTTGAACGAACTGTCAACTACACCTAATAACACGAATGGTGAGCCTTGCTTTACCATCACCCATCCGTTTCATCCTCTTACTGACCGAACCTTTCCGCTGCTCGCCCAACGATTTGCCTGGGGAGAAGAGCGGGTCTTCTTTGCCGATCCGAAGACTCATGAGGTCCGCTCCCTGCCCCTGGCCTGGACAAGCCTTGCTCTCCCTGACCCGTTTCTGGTTGTGGCCAATGGCCGAGCGGTGCTACGTTTTAGAGACCTGCAGCAGCTAGTAGAGTTGTTGAGGGATCAGCAGATTTCAGGTCAGGAGGATCACTGATATGCGTCAGCAAGTCACCGCTTATCATCTCACTCGATTGGCATGTTTGTATGTCCGTCAAAGTACGCTGCAGCAAGTCTTTGAGAATACCGAGAGTACTTCCCGCCAATATGCCTTGCGCGACCGAGCGCGAGCACTGGGCTGGGCGGATGAGCGAATCATCGTCATTGATCAGGATTTGGGCCATTCGGGAGCCTCGACGGGAGATCGCCTGGGCTTCTAACGACTCGTAGCTGAAGTCGGACTCGGACAAGTGGGGCTGGTTCTGGGGCTGGAAGTCTCTCGGCTCGCGCGCAATTCCAGCGATTGGCATCATCTCCTGGAAATCTGCGCGCTCACCCACACCTTGATTTTGGATGAAGAAGGGCTCTATGATCCCTCCACTTTTAATGATCGGCTTTTGCTCGGGTTGAAGGGGTGTAAACGTCAAGAGGAAAGTGGATCTCCCTCACATTTGGGGAACACTGCTTGATTGATAGTGAATGATATACTCCTGAAAGAAGTGCAACGTTGTGTTTCGCCTTTCAGGAGGATGACAGATGGAAGGGTCACCTTTTCTCCCCTTACCCGAAGGGATGCTCATTGATCGTGTTGAGCAGACCGACTACCAACTCACCGTGACCGTGGTCTCAACGAGAGCTGAAGCCGCCTGTCCTGGATGTGGATGCCCCTCAGACCATGTCCACAGCCAGTACCAGAGGACGGTCAGCGACGTTCCCTGTGGAGGCCGCAATGTCGTGCTACGACTCTGTGTGCGCAAGTTTTTCTGCTTGCGACTGTCCTGCCAGAGGAAGGTGTTTGCCGAGCGGCTTCCCGACCTAGTCCAGCCTTGGGCCAGAGTAAGTAATCGCCTTGTGGAGGAACTCAAAGCCATTGGGCTCGCAGCCTCTGCTGAGGTCAGTGAGCGGCTGACTCCCCGACTCGGGATGAACGTGAAAGCTCCCACCCTCCTACGCTACCTGCGCACTATCCCCCCTGCTCCCAAGAGCAACGTCACTGTGTTGGGCATAGATGATTTTGCTCTGAGGCGTGGAAACACGTACGGAACGATTCTCATTAACATCGAGACGAGCAAGCCCCTTGAGCTCTTGCCAGATCGTACTGCTGAAGCGGTCATGCCTTGGCTCTCCACGCATCCAGAAATCCAGGTGGTCAGCCGGGATCGGGCCAGTGCTTTTGCGGATGCAGTGAGCCGGGTCTTGCCTCATGCGACTCAGGTGGCGGATCGCTACCATCTCGTGCAAAATCTACGCGACCATCTCCAACAGTTCCTGGATCGCAAGCGCACCTGTTTACCAGAGGTTGAGGATATCCCACTCACAGAAGGGTTCACCAACAACCAGGGCCTCAGAGATTCTCTTGCTGATCAGACAAGCACCGTGGAGAGCCGTGCCGAAGCACCCAGTTCGCAGACTGAGAGAACGAGCCAGCCACAGGAGCAGGTTGGGGCAGAAGCGCCAAAGACAACGATGGAGCAGGATACAGAGCTTGCTTCCTTGACCTACGCGGAACGCAAGAAGAAGATCAGTCGAGACAAGCGGTATGCGCGCTACGAGCACATTCTGGCATTGCACCAAGCGGGAATGGGACAACGGGCCATCGCTCGAGAGATGCACATGAGTCGGCGCATCGTGCATCGATATCTTTTCGCAGAAGCCTTCCCAGAACGCGCCCCTGGCTCTGGGGTGCGCTCCAGAGGCAAGAGCAAGTTAGCCCCGTATCTTGCCTATCTGCGTGAACGCTGGCGTGCTGGAGAGCATGTAGGCTCGCGTCTGTTTTGTGAGATCAAGGAACGTGGCTACACCGGCTCAGAATCCTTGCTCAGGCATGTGCTTGGTGAATGGCGAACAGAACTGCCGCCAAAGCCCAGGCAAGGTCCCCCACGCAAACAGCGTCTCACTCCCAAGCCCAGGAAACGGCGTCTTTCCTCGCGCGGCGCATCCTTCCTCATGATCTTACCACCCTCCAAGCTGACTACGACTCAACAGCAACAGGTTGAGCAGATGAACCGCAACGAGGAACTCCGCGCCGTCTACCACTTGAGCCAAGAGTTTGTGACCATGCTCAAAGAACGCCAGGCGGAGGCATTGGACTGCTGGCTCAAGCGAGCCAAAGCCTGTCATGTGACCGAACTCAGCAGTTTTGTCAACGGGATTCGTCGAGACTATGCCGCTGTTCGGGCCGCTTTCTCTTCCGAGTGGAGTAATGGCATCACCGAGGGGCATGTCAACCGCCTCAAATTTCTGAAGCGCCAAATGTTTGGTCGTGCCCACCTTGACCTGCTGCGCGTGAAAGTCCTCCATGCCGTGTAGCAGAGAACACCTGTCTCACACAATCGTACCCAGCCTCCGAACAGCTGAGCCGACTTATGCACCCGGTTCATTCAGCACAGCTGTCGGTCGCCTGATGGAGTCGAGGCCTCGCTCGCAGTTCCAGCGAGTCATGTCTAATACGCCACTCTGCCAGGCGAGGAAGGCGGCATCCTCGATGTCGAGGGAGAAGAAGTGCCAGCCTGCCGGTGGTCGCCATCCGCTCGCGGCCTCAATCGCATCAGCGGTCGCCTCTCGCAATGCCTGATCTCGGATCTCAACCACCCGCCCCCGCAGTTTGAACTCCGTATTGGGGTCATCCGGGTGAGTGATGGGCGAGTTCACGAGAATGCGCGGGTCGCGCAAGAGGTCGCGGGCTTTCAGGGTGTTGGGAATCATGACCAGCATCAAATGACCATCGACAATGTGAGCCTCCACCGGGCTGATCCGCGGGGTCCCGTCACTGCGAATCGTTCCCACCAGGACGAAGCGAAAGCGTTCGATCAGCTCGCGTCCCTGTGCGGCGAGCATCGGTGCCGCTGCCTCAAAGTTGGCCCACTGGAACATAGGATCCTCCAGGTTGATAGATGCACTCACAAAAAGGGAACCACCCCAAGCGTATCGTATTCTTGGACGAAGAGCAAGATAGTGACGCATATCCTTGTTCTCCGTCAAATTACAGGGTTGCTGGTGAACAATGAGTCGCTTTGATCGCTCTCGCTCCGATCAAGCAGGCAGTGTTCCCCAAATGTGAGGGAGATCCTCTTTTATGATAGCGTTTACAACCGGATCGGCTTTTGCGACCGTTCGCCACTTTCGCCAAGAGCATCTGCTCTTTCCGCGGCGCGTTCGTCGTGGGCCGCATCAAGGAGAGATTGTCTGGGGAGAGATCGAGCACCATGATGTGTTGCGAGTGCTCCATCACCCAGCCTACGCAGGAGCCTATGCCTTCGGGCGTACACGCTCGACGAAGACTGCTGATGGCAAGGTTCATATTGCCGATGTACCTCGCTCAGAATGGTTTACGCTTGTGAAGGATGCCCACGTGGGGTACATTACCTGGGAGGAGTATGAGAGAAATGAGGCCCAACTTGTATTGAATAGTCAAGCGTACGCTCCCCAACGCTTCTCTCCGCCACGAGAAGGACCGGCGTTGTTACAAGGGATCATCATTTGTGGACGGTGCGGAGAACGCATGACCGTGCGTTATCATCAACGGGGAGGTCAGCGTATTGTTCCCGATTATCTCTGCCAGAGCAAAAGTATTGAACAGGGAGAGCGCCCGTGTCAACGCCTTCCTGGTTCTGGCTTGGATCGGGCGATTGGAGAGCTTCTGGCAGAGCGCGTGACTCCAGAGGCCCTCGCGCTGACGATAGCGGTGCAAGAGGAGCTGGTGAGCCGAGCAACAGAAGCGCAGCGCTTGCGCCATCTGCAAGTCGAACGAGCACAATATGAGGCAGATCTGGCCCAACGCCGCTATCTCAAAGTTGATCCTGACAACCGCCTGGTGGCGACGGTATTAGAAGCGGAATGGAATACCAAATTGCGCGAACTGGAAGAAGCCCGAGCCATCGAAGCGCAATACAACCAAAACGATCAGCATCAGGTGAGTACAGAAGAACGCACCGAGATAGAGGAAGTGCCAGAAGGCTTTCGCCGGTTCTGGAATGATCCCAAGTCGACCGTACGCCAACGCAAACGTGCGGCGCGCCTGGTGATTGAAGATGTGACCGTCCACAAAGCCGATCAGATTGTCGCACACATTCGTTTCAAAGGGGGAGCCACTCAAACGCTCATGGTCCCTCTGCCTCCCCCATTTGCTCAATCTCGCTTGACGGCTCCTGAAACACTGGCCGAGATGGATCGCCTGCTTGAGCAGTATACGGATGCAGAGGTCGCCGAACTGTTAAATCAGCGAGGCTATCGGACTTTTGATGGACTCCTCTTTCAGACCATCCATGTCTATCAACTACGCCGCCATCATGGCATTCCCGATCGGTATACCCGATTACGCACACAAGGGATGCTGACCGCGGAAGAACTGGCGAGCCATTATGGCGTCTCCACTCAGGTCATTTGGCGAAGATACCATCAGGGACGTATTGTCGGGGCGCGGTACAATGAGCGGGGATCGTGTCTCTTTGCTCCTCCGCAGGAGAACCAGCAACCGTCGCTACCCATACATTGATTGTGATTGAAGAGAAGAGGTGCATTATGCAATATGATCGTTGCTCCACTCTAGGGTGAGCCCTGCTTTGACGGCATCATAGTCTTTTTTCAACCCCTGAGCAAAGCTTTGGAGTTCAGTGACACCTTGTCCTTGGACCTGTTCGAGCCAGGAGTCCAATCGTTCGCCTTGTCGCTCACGAAGCATGGTGGTGAATGCTTGGATCAGCTCATAGGTCTGGGCAATCTGCAGATCCGCCTGACAGAGCTGGGTGAGGTACGTCTGTTGCCAGTCCAGGCGCTGCTCTTCCTTAAAGGTCATCCAATGGGCGACTTGCAAGGCTGTTGGAGGACGTTTTTTCTTCACTTCCTCCGGATTGATCATCGTTTCAGCTTCGGGTTCGACCGACTTGAAGCTGCGCGCCTTGCCTTTGCGTGCTCGCAAGGGAGCAATAAAGCGGCCAACAGCGGTGGATGAACCGGTATATCCTTGTGCTTTGATCTCACGATACATCTGTTGGGCACTACGGCATCCTTCGTTCCATCTTTGGATGAGGTACTCTTTGTACGGATCGATGAGTGGCTTGCGCCCCCGATGAATCCGCGTCCGTTCTGGCGGCTGCTGCATATGCAGATAGGTGTACACACACGGCCTCCTGACACCCACCTGGCGCGCAATGTTAGCCGGATCAACTTTTTTGGCGTGCAGATCATGGATTGCGTGGTAGAGTTCCACTCGTTCCTGATGCAAAGTCTCGCTCTTCTCCTCTTGACGTTCCGTCATCCCCGTATGCCAGGGGACAGGGGGGAGAGCTTCCACCGTCGTACCCTGCGTCGGAGTCTGCGTCAGAGCCTTGAGCAGCGGTTGCTTGGTGAGAAAGAAACTCTGCATCGTCTCTGAAAGGTTCTTCAGCAAGTGCCAACGATCGGCCGTCTGTTTCGCCTTGGGAGCGCCCTGCTTGGCTCCTTTCGCATAATCACCTCCCCGATCCCTGCTGATGATCTCAACTCCTGGATGGGCCATCAACCACTTGGCAAAAGTTTCGGCTTCCCGGTCAGGTAGAAGGTCAACCGGCACCCGCTTTTCGAGATCGATGAGGATTGTGCCGAATGTGTGCCGTCGGCGAAACGAGAAATCATCCACTCCCAGCACACGAGGGGTGGGATGAGAGGGCACCTCGGACGCATGGATCAGCCGGAGTAAGGTATCTGGTCCCCCTTGCAATCCCATACCCCGGATCAAGGGTTCTCCTGCCTCCCCGCCCAGTGCAAAGCCGATGAGCGTGAACAGTTCCTGTAATCGGATCGTGCGTCGAGCGTAAGGTGCTACCACGCTGGGTAAACGCTCGGTGAAAATCTTGCGCTGACAATCTGGATTCGGACAGAAAAAACGCCGGACATGGAGCACCAGCCGCACTGCACAGCCCATCCAGGGCAGATCAGCCAGCCGTCGTACATACTTCGAATGAACCTGTTCACAATGACTCTCACACAGCGGACATCGGACTGCTTCTGCCGTTGTTTTCATAGTAACGGTGATCACCTTTCCCTCTGCTTCGAGCTGAAGCAAGTGCAAATAGGTCGGATCGGGCAGTAATGTTAGCTCGGCCATCAATGCATTCCTTCTCTCAGTTCTTCGTCATCCTCAACGGAGTTGAGTATATCCCAGAGCTTCTTCGATGGCTATAAAAGAGGCAGTAAATTTCAGCTATGAAGCAATCAGGCGGTATTTTCTCATCAAAAGTTCGGAAGAGCCGACCCTTTTGACACATACGTGTTGCCATCATGAGTCAACAATCACGAACTTACGTGAGTTTTGGAGCCTTCTCTCTTCTCCAGAGCTCGCGTTCAGGTACAACAAACACTTGACGACTGCTCGTCTTTATGTTAACATCTTAATATTAAGGAGTTAACATATATATGACAGAATCAACCTCCTATCTCTTGGGAAAATTTGTCACGCTCTTAGAGAGCGAAGCCGAGCATCTCTTGCGCGCCCATCTCGACATCTCGTACCGGCGCATGCTGTTTCTCTTTGTGCTCCAGCATCAGGAATGCATCACCCAGCATCGGCTGGCGCAGTTCCTGGGGTATAGCGATCCCGCAATCAGTAGCATGCTGCGCGAGCTGGTCAAAGATGGATACGTCACCACAGCCCCTGATCCTGCCCACGGGCGCAAGCACCTGGTGCGTATCACCCTGCACGGGCTTGAGCTTGCACGCAAAGCTCGCCTCCTCCTTGATACCCACTTCGATGAACTCGTGCAGCGAGCCCAGGTGGATAACGAGCAATTGCAACACATGACCCGCCGCTTATTGGCAGCACTTGCCGCAAAAACACAGAAGGAAACATCATGAGCATCACCACCACCCAGACCAACCACACATTCCGCTCCACGGATGGGAGCAGCATCGCCTACCTGACTGAGGGTCTCGGCCCCGCTGTGATCCTGATCCCCGGCGCGCTTTCAACTGCCGATGACTATGCTGCCTTTGCCCTCACCCTTGGCAAGCACTTCACCGTGCATACCATCGAGCGCCGGGGCCGGGGCTTCAGTGCTCCGCAGGGGCCAGTCTACAACCTGGCCACAGAGATCGCTGACGTCAATGCCTTACAAGCCATGACCGGAGCTACCATGCTCGTCGGCCACAGCTACGGTGGCCTCGTCGCCCTCGAAACCGCCCGCCACAACCGTCATCTGCGCAAAGTTGCGGTGTATGAGCCCGGCGTCTCTATTGATGGCTCTATCAACTTGAGCTGGATTCCGGCGTATGAACGGTACTTGGCCCAAGGAAAGCAACTTGACGCCTTCACTTGCTTTGCCCTCGGAGCTGGTCCCGATGCCATGCGCAATGCCTCCCACTGGCTCACCAGGCTCATGCTGCCGCTCTTCGTCAAAAAAGCGAAACTCCAGAAGATGCTGACCCTCTTGCCAGAGAATGGGCGCGAACATCGAGAAGTTGGTCGCTATGACAACAGCTACCGAAACTATGGCGAAATCACCGCCTCTGTCCTGCACATGACAGGTGGCAAGACCGGCTCCCGCTGGGTTGCGATCCAGGCCAAGTATCTGGGGGAGGTGATCCCGCACATGCAGACGCACCAGTTCCCGGAACTCGACCACTTCGGCATCGACCAGAAAGATCCTCAAGGGGTGGCGGCATATGTCGCAACATTTTTCAGGGAGGCATAAAACGTGCATGCTCCAGCATGAACACGAACAAGGGGGCAACTCATCGATTTGCTCGTCCATGGGATCATGGTCGATCCTCCTGAGAGGAAGTCTTGAGCTTTGAAACTAGAAGGGAGAGTTACATCTCAGCATTCAGGAGAAATCCTCGCCATCAGGAGAAACACCGGACGTACGCGTCCCTCAACACGCATGTGAAAGGCGTGCAACAGAAAGTAGGTAAAAGGATGCAGAAAAACAGATCAAGAAGGCCAGGAATCGCTCTGGTTCGTGGGTTCATCAGGTTCCTTCTTACTCTCGCTGCCGTCTTCGGATTGCTCTTCTTTGGCTTGCTTGCCTGGGGCATCCTCATCCGTAATAATAAAGCGGTGAGCGAGAAGACGCGCCGTTTGAGCAGCCGTATAGGCAAAGGGGGTCTTATCCCCAAGATTGCCGGAACCAGCTTCGGCAGCTTGTACTTTAACCTTTCCGTTCTCAAGCACATGGGACGCAAGAGTGGTCGAGAATATGTGACGTATCTGTCTGCCTATCCTCTGGGCGATGGGTTCGTTTTGACGGTGGCCTACCCCCATACTGACTGGTGTAGCAACATCATGGAGACTGGGAAGTGCACACTCACCTTGAAAGGGCAGGAGTATGAGTTGGAAAGGCCTGAACTGATTCCCATGTCAGAAGCCTGGGCAGCCTATCCGCCGATCACCAAGCTCTTCGCCCTGGCAGGAGGAGAGCAACAGTACTTGTGGGTTCACAAGAAGCAAGTTGTTCCCGAAGAGGACGTAGCCGAGAGATAATCGTGAAAGCCGGGGATGTACGAGCATATATCCTCTAGAAGACCATGGAAACCGGGGTAGCCAAGTTGTATCATCTTCTGTCTCGCTGTTAACGGGTCAGTACCCGGTTTCGGGTGGTCTCTCTCAAGAGAGGACAAGACATGTTCAAAGAGCTACGTCATGTGGCAAAAGCATCGCGAGCGCGCAGACATCGTCCATATCGCCGCCGATATCGGTATCGAGATGGATCTTGGGCATCTCTCTGCTCCTTCTACGAGGGTGAGGTATTCGACTGCAAGCTTGCACCTTCACATCTTGTACGAGCAAGAGGGTGCTGGCACACACATCGAGTGTACCACACGACAACTAGGTGAGGAAGAGCGTGCACTTATGCCGCAATGTTCATTCGCAGGCGCGTGCGAACCGCTTCCCCCAGTTCTCGAGTGGTGGCTGTTCCACCCAGGTCGGGTGTGCGTACCTGCCCCTCTGTTAACACCTCCTCGATGGCTCGCAGCAGCGCCGCGGCTGCCTCCTGCTCACCGAGATGGTCGAGCAGGAGTAGTCCTGACCAGATGGCCGCGATGGGATTGGCAATGCCCGAGCCCGCGATATCGGGTGCGGACCCATGGATCGCCTGAAAGAGGCTCGGATACCTCCGCTGCGGATTGATGTTCGCACTTGGGGCCAGTCCCAGACTGCCTGAGATGGCCGCGCCGAGGTCGGTTAAGATGTCCCCGAAGAGATTGGAGGCCACAATGACCTGCAGGCTCTCCGGCCGCGAGACGAAACGGGCCGCCAGTGAATCAATGAGTTGTTGCTCGTGCTCGATATCGGGGTAGTCAGCCGCCACCTGGGAAAACACCTCATCCCAGAAGACCATGCTGTACTGCAGACTGTTCGATTTGGTGGCACTGGTGACCTTGGAATACCCGTGCTGACGTGCGTACTCAAAGGCGTAGCGGATGATGCGCTCGGTACCTGCCCGCGTGAAGATCATCGACTGGATGGCGACCTCGAGCTCAGTTCCCTGGTGCACGCGTCCACCCACCCCGGCATACTCCCCTTCGGTATTCTCCCGGATGCAGACCATGTTGATCTCGGCGGGACCTTTGCCGGCCAGGGGGCTGCGCACACCCGGCAGCAGGCGCATGGGCCGCAGATTGACGTATTGGTCGAATCCCTGGCGCAGCGGGAGCAACAAGCCCCACAACGTCAGATGGTCTGGTACGCGTGGGTCGCCGACGGGACCGAGCAGGATGCCATCGAAGCCTCCCTGCTCCAGCACGGTCAGCCCATCCTTGGGCATCATGGCACCTTCTTTGAGGTAACGCTCGGTGCCCCAGTCAAACTGTTGCACATCGAAGTGAAACCCTCCATGGAGTTGGGCGAGAACTTCCAGGGTGTAAACGCTTTCCGTAATGACCTCTGGCCCAATGCCATCACCTGGGATGACGGCGATCTGATAGTGTCGCATGAGACCTCCTGCTTTTGCACTCGCTCTATCCTATGCTATCACACTCCCTGGATGCGAGCCACTCCTGAGGTATGAAGCCAGAGGCCTGAGGGAATGAGCCCGACACTTGGCCTACATGCTACTGCTGCTCAAATACAACGGACGCGAGTTGCTTGATCTTTGCGGCGTTGGTCTCACTCTGGAGCTTGTGATGTACACGCCCCATGCGGCGTTCATTACCGGATGCAAGTAGTCGCTTGTTTGCTAGCTCGCCTTGCTGTGTACTCCTCTGGGGTTACACATTCATACTCGATAGATCCGTGCTCAATCTCTTCTGGCTCGACTGCCAAAGTGATTCAAACCTTCCTATACTGAAGATGTACTACGCCATTTTCAAACTTTCGCACATCCACCAGCTCAAGCTTGCTTTTCACATCTTTCGGTAACCAGTAATTGCCGCTGCCTAGTAGTAAGGGAACAATGAATTGATGATAGTCATCGACAATACCAGCTTGTATTGCTTCGGCTGCTACATGCGGGCCGCCAATGCTAAAATCGTTATCCGACTCAGTTACCAGTTTTTGTATGGTTTCTGAATGAAATGCTCGCTCAATTGTCGTGTTAGCTGTTGTTACATGAGAAAGCGAAGTGGAATACACTCTTTTTTGGCGGCTAGCCAAATTTTAGCAAAGTCATTCATACCATCTCTTGGCCCGCCTGTTGGAATTGTATCCCACACAGCTAGCGTCTCGTACATTTTTCGTCCAAGGAGAAACATACTGACATTACTAAGAATGTCATTTATGAAAGCAAGCACTTCTTCGCTCGGACTTGTCCATTCAAAATTACCTTCTTTATCAGCAACATATCCGTCTAAGGACGTCGTTACCAAATATATTAATTTTCCCATGATTGTATTGTCTCCTAAGGCAAGCAAGGTTTGCTGTTCGTGTACCAGCGTGTGCTCATAAATAAGGCATGCACATTTGCTAGACTAGTCATCGGGACAGTCTCCTTTTGCATGAGTGAGTTGTTACAGACCTCATTCTAGGGAACTGTTCCGTTTTGGTTGAGTGACCCCTCTTCTGGCCGTGGTGGCCTCGTAGTGACGGTCTGCAAGTACTCCAGACTATCAAGAGCATCAAGAGCTGCGCGGGCAAGCGTTGACTTACCAGCTCCATAAAAGCCGGTAACAAGGATGAGCTCTCCATGAGTTGCCATGCGTCAATGATAACAGAGAGCAGTTATGCTACGATCAATCACTGTCCCGCTTCAAAGCCGCATTTCGCCTATCGGGTGTCCCGCTTCATTTCCGCGTGTAGGAAATCACCTTGGCGTCGTTGTTGTGATGGGAAGCCTCAGGCTGTGAAGAATTCCACCAACACAGGAGCGAGCACTTCCGGGTTGACATCGTGCCTTTGACCTTCTAACGTACGAAGCTGCGCGTTGGGCATCACGTTGCTGAGCGCTTGCGCGATGTCATACATGAACAGGAAGCTCGCGCCGCCGTTCATAATGAGTGCAGGGACGCGAGCTGTGCCTGCCCGCTCAAATGGTGCTGCATGGCCTGTGCCTAGAACGGCGCTGTCATACGCCAGGGTAGGCGCTACTGCTTCAAACATGGTCCATACTGGCGCATGACGCATCCCTTCAATCTGGTCAGCTGGTGTTCCGACCATCTCCATGAACAGCGCCGCCGCATCACCCCGGCGATCTGCTGCCAGGAGCTCTGTCAGCTTGCTGTAGTACTCTTTCGCTGCTTGCTGGGCCGCCGCATCAGCAGCATAAGGCGCTTCATACATGGCCAGCTTCTGGACTGTGTCGCCGAGCTTGATGGCTGCCTCCAGAGCAAGGGCCGCGCCAGAGGAGAGACCACAGAGGTTTGCAGATCCTCCGGCGTTGTCAATGAGCGCCTCGAGGTCTTCAACCTCGCGTTCAACTGCATAAGGCTTGGTATCTCCGCTATCGCCACGGCCACGCCGGTCGTAAGTATACACGGTAAAGTGTGGCGCCAGGAGTTGAGCCAATCCCGGCATAGGGCCGAATGACCGATAGCACAGCGCGCCATCGATGAGGATAACTGCTGGGCCTGTCCCCTGCTTGTCATAGGCGATCTGTGTTCCATCTTTTGAAGCTACTTTTTCCATCGTGTCGTGTCTCCTTCCTGTTGCTCCGTATATAGTTGTCTTCCAGGTGAGGGAACGTTCCATGATCAGGCGTTGGGAGTTGGCTCTCTCAATAGAGAGGATACCTAAAAAGATATGTACAATGCAACCAGAAGCATAAGAGCATGCTCAAGCAAAGCGTGCTCCAATACAACACGGTTTATCTCCCCAAAACCTCCTCCATTGGATGGAGCAAGAAACGCGAGATGTGTGCAAGCAGGAAGAACACCCAGGTCCACAGACCAGATGAGAGACCTGTTCTGTCTTTGCCAGAGAGGCGCTTTTTTTAATGTACTTGTGATGTCGTGCTCTTCCCGTGTGATGCCCTTGTGAGATGTTGTAGGTACACTCGTGTTCAGACAGAGAGGAGGAAGGCTGGAACGTGTCATGAGCAGGAGCCGAGAGATCGGCGAGACTCGCTCATTTCCAGGCTTGATACACTGATCTGTGACAGGAGGAAATCGATGGTGCGTGATGAATTGTTCTCGTTTCGCCAGCATTTTTGGCCGAGCCACTATCCTGATTTCCTCAAACAGGTGAGCAAAACAAACTGAACTTCAGCAGCAATATCCAAGCATCGGATCAGTCACAAAGCAGCCTACCGCTATTGAAGAATGTCTTTTTCCTGTGGCACGTCGCATACTTTAACCGCTCTGTAGAAAAATATCACAGTTCCATTTTGCTCTCTGACGCAAAGTGTCATCGTGCTTCAACAGGCTGTATCCATTATCGGCATTACCACTAGATATTTCCAGAATCGAATTCTGCTCACGGAGTACCTACGGTTTTCTACGGTTTTCTTCGGACTTTATTTTTTACCACATTTTCACGGATGAAAATGTGGTAAAATAACAATATGAACAAAATAAAAGTTACCTCTGGGATGGCAATGTCCCTTGATGGGTTCACTGCTGGCCTAAATCAAAGTTTCGAAAAACCATTTGGTGACAATTTTGATTCAGACTTACTGGATCGTTGGATGTTTGCTGAGCCGGAAAAGCATAAACATAAAAAAGAAATAGACGCTATTTTAGATGCAGGTGCGTTCATAATGGGTAATAATATGTTTGGCCCTAAAGACAGAAGAGATAAACCGGAATGGAAAGGGTGGTGGGGTGACAATCCCCCGTATCACGCTCCGGTTTTCGTTCTCTCCCACAAGGAGCGAGAACCGATAGAAATGGAAGGCGGAACGACATTCATCTTTGTGACTGACGGCATTGAATCAGCGCTTTCAAAAGCGAAAGAAGCAGCAGGAAACCGGAATGTAAAGATTATGGGAGGAGCAAATACCGTCAATCAATATTTAAAAGCTGGCTTTATCGATGAGCTATGGTTACATATAGTTCCCGTAACCATTGGCGCAGGCACTCGACTTTTTGAGGAAGTGCCTAATCTCAATCTCGAACCGATTGAAGTGAGTGGGACCAGTATGGTGACACACATTAGATACAAAGTTTTAAAATAGGGATTTCCACTGTATTATCTTTTAGCTTCTTTATTTCATTCCATCTTTGTCTAAGTTCACCAATATAGCGAACAGCTTGAAAAGCACGGATTATAGCCTCAAAATCGAAAGTTATATTAGCCCAAGGCTCAGGGAGCATATATTTTTAGCTTCAAATAGCCTCAAAGGGTGTGCGTGGATTCTAAATTTGATTAGAACCTTGTATAATACGTTAATGAAAACACAACCTATCGTTTATATAATTTGTGGATTTATCGGTGCAGGTAAAACTACTTTTGCAAAGAAGCTAGAGAAAAAAACAGGTGCAGTGAGAATCACAAAAGATGAGTGGTCAATCTGTTTAATTGGAAACGATCCCACAATCGATGGATATGAGGAATGGGATACTAAAATCATCGAGTTATCAAGAGATGTTGCATTCCAACTTGTTGAGAAAGGTATTGATGTCATTATTGACGAAGGGTTTTTGGGAAAAGAAACAAAGAGTTAAAATGAGGAAAAGAATAGAGGCACTAGGTGCAAAAGAGGTATTGTATTATCTTGATACTCCGATAGAAACGATACGGGAAAGGATCGTTGGAAGAAACGTTAATCTTACGAAAGAATCTTTTAAGATTAGCAGAGAGATGTTGGACAATTATCTGAAATATTGGCAACCTCCTAGTGAAGATGAAGATTACGTTCTCGCCAGTGAGGTGAAATAAGATATACCAATTATTAATATCCTCCTTCCCTAAAACTAATGTTGTAATGATAAATTGAAGATAAAATAGATCGTTTGAATGTTCTCTAAATTAACGTTTAACTGAAGTTGCTTGTTCCTGAACATGTCTACTAGTGGGAGCAACTATTTGAGAGCAAAATTATTCGGGGATTGTAGCTTTTTAATCTCATCCCATCTCTGCCTTAACTCTCCAATATACCCCAAATCCTGAAATGCTTGGTTTAGCCCCATTGCCTATAACAATAGCAGCTTGTTGAAAAACTAAATCGACGAGCTTTAAGAAATGCGAAATAGCGTCTTTTGAGACAAAAATGCGGCGAATCGGCCTCATAGGAGAGCGATTTCCGATGTTTTTCTTCCTCGTAAAGCTCTACTAGAGACTTTTTCAACAGGCTGTCTGGATTATCGGCAGTAACCTTAGTCGTACTCCTCTAGAACTTAGTGTAAGCGCAAACTTTGATCGGGACAATCTGACAATCAGGCGTGTAGGGTAGCGAGGTTATGATGTGAAAGAAGCTAGGTACTTTGTAAGTTCTTGGTCTGCTTCAATGCATGATTGATATACAAGCGTCCTAAGCATTTTTAAATTTTTTTGTGAAGCATCGTGATCAGGATGAATTGAAAGGACTTCGGTAGCCTTAATCATGGGGCTCTGAGCAGTGTAAATACTCTCTTCTCTTACTCCATTATAAGTTTTTATTGTATGATATGCTTTTAAGACTGCTAACTGTGTGGAGGCAGAAAAGATAAGAATATTGCCTTTGAGATTACTCCATATATCTGTGCTCATGGGCGGGTAAAATTCTGTGATGCTACAGAGATATTGATTTTCCTTTAGCTCCGCTATAAGCGCTTTAACTGCCGCTATTTCCTTTTCCTGTGCTTTTCGGAGTTCTTTCTCTTTCGCGTATTCATAGGCTAGCTGAGTTTTGTTTGCATTTATTTGTCGTTGTGCTGCTTTTGTCGCGCCTAAGTAACCAGCTACTGCGCCAAAAAGACCAACCACGCCGGTAACTACTGTATTGAGAATTGTTGTGGCGTCCATATGTGTTGCTCCTATATTGATATAAGGTAATTTAGTCAGTGCAAGCATTCATGAAGAATTGGGTACTGTTCGATCGGGGATTAGGAAAATCAGGAACCACAAGAGCTACAGTTGTAGAATATACAATCTGGACACTGGGCTTGATGTCTGATGAGATAGGTCCTTCGCAATTCCAGCATTGGCTAGTAGACATGTAAGAAACACCAATATACGGTGCCAGGGTTGCACGTTTTCGTCCTAGTTCAACGAGTTCTTCGCGAGTTGATGCTTTCTCTGTCTCCTCCTCTAATGCATCGAAATTGGCACTTGCACTGGCTTGGCGCTCACACAGCATTTGCCTAATCCCGAACTTACCATAAGACATTTGCCTCGGCCTCTTCCAGAGTTTTGACTTGGGCTTTAATCCTGGCTTGACGCTGCGCAAATGTCTCTTAATCAATTCGCATATTGTTTGTCTTCCTTTCCTCGCTATGTATCCCAACGGTACACTACAAATGTAGTAACATCCCATACATGCAAATTGACCATATTGAAATGTATTAGCACGCTGAGAACAGTACCGTTTGCTTCTCTTGAGATTATTCAGTTTAATGAGGTCGTACAAACGCTATTATAGCGGTGCCCAGATTAGCCAGAGTTCAGAACGTTGTGTTATTCTCAGTTCCCAGAACTGTGAATTATGAGTACTCCACTAGACACGCTGCCGTATGATACTTGATGTATGTGGGCAGTCCAGCTGGCGGAAAACCTTAAAAATCTGCTTCGCCCCTTTCTGCTGACTCTAAGCAGGCTGGGTTTCATTCCAGGTCATATCGCAAAACTAACATATCACGGAGTACAATCCCGTGCTCTGCTATCGGCGGCTGAATATACGCAAAATAGTCACGTCTGATTTCATACATGCGGAAGCCACATTTCTGGTAGAAAGCGATGTTCTCAAGGGCAGCATTCGCCGTCCCAACGAGGAGTGAATGCCCTCCACGCCTGCGCAATTCCTCCTGGAGAAAGTGCATGATCTGCTTTCCATATCCGCGCCCACGCAAATCAGGGACTACTGCGATATACACGATCTCGCTAGGTTCATCTTCCTCCCAGCGTACCACGGCAGCTCCAGCAAGCGTACCATCTAACCAAGATGCATAAGCAGTACAGTTCGGATCGAGGAGTGTAGCCCGAATACGCTCCTCACCCTCCTCAGCATCTGTGAGTACCGGGAGCAAAAAAGCCGTCTCATGATTTGGAATCAGTTCTGTGACTAAGGGCACTGTGTCCTCTCCCTGTATGTGGAACTTTTCGGAAGCGCACCGTAATCTTTCTGTTCAGATCTCATCTTAGCTGTTTTTTTGAGACAGAACAAGGAGGAGATTGTTTGCCACGGCAAGGCCATCAATCAGTTTTTCCGTCACGGTGACTGTCTACAGACGTCAAACATCATGCGGCTTCATGTCCTCGCATAGCCTCATTTTCTGGTGTCACGTCAGCCTTTTTCCAGTGTGTGGAGTACCCATGATGCGACCGCCAAAGGATTGCGTTTGCGAGGTTCAGGACTCTCTGATACAAGCAATGGGGGTCAGACCTGTTATGTTCATCCATAGCGGAACATGGTGCTACAATAAAAGTGGGAAAAGAGAAATCATCAAAATCCTTTTATATGCGTATTAAAACGCTTGAGTCTACGTAGATAGAAAATATGAGCTTGCACAAGACGCCTCGTCATATGATGCGCAGATTCGGGTGCGCACTCGCATTGGGCAAAAAAGCGTGTGATCGAGACTGGCTATCGCTCTCCGCAGCTCACGCTGTGGACTCTGGGTCCCGATGAATGGCTGCTTTTCCTAAAATTGCCCGACTATGCAGCGCGGAAAAAGCGGCAGAGGAAGCCTGATGTGATTCAACTTCCGCTCGTTTCTCCTGATTGAGCCTCGACAACAGGCCATCTAACACCACATCAGGTTCAGCACAGCACCATATGGACTCTGTGAAGAAAAGAGCCAAGATCACCATATTGACAGCATGCTGTCAATATGGTGATCTTGCTATGGAGTCAACAGGAAGACCAAACGATCCCCTGAGCCGGTTCGCGTTAAGCATTTTTTGGATCAACGGGTTGCTCATGCGCACCGGCGATAGACTGACGCGATCCATCGGCCAAAGTAGCGCCCGGTGGCAAGTGCTTGGTCGAGTCGGCGATCAGCCGCAGACGGTCGCACAGATCGCGCGGAATATGGGCCATACCCGTCAGAGCGTGCAGCGTGTCGCGAATGTCCTGGCAACAGAAGGTCTGGTTGTCTACCAGGAGAACCCAGCTGACCGACGTGCCCAGTTGCTGGCACTGACGCCGCAAGGAGCAGAAATTCTCAGGACGATCTATTCCCTCAACCAGGAGTGGGCGCGACACATCATGACCAAACTGGACCCAGAGCACTTAGACGCGGTAGCTGACGTGCTTGAGGAGATTGCACGCATCCTCGAGGCTGACGAACGACAGACACGCCACCAAGAGACGAGCAAGAAGGAAGGAGACTGATGAACACCGTCACATCAAAAGACGTCACCCCTTCCGATTGGGAAGACTTCACCCAGTCGATAGCGAGAAACGGTGAGTTCGATCAACAGAAAGGAAAAAGGAAACCATGTTTACGAAAATCGGGACCGTCACGGTAGGCGTTAGCGATCAGGATAAAGCCCTCGATTTTTATGTGCACAAGCTTGGCTTTGAAAAGGTCAATGATCAGCCTATGAGCGAAACGGAGCGCTGGCTTGAACTTGCTCTCCCTGGCACACAGACGCATATCATCCTCGGCCTGCGTGGCCAGAGTGCCAGTGATAAAACAGGCATGACTGGCTTTGTGCTGCATACTGACAACATTGAAGAAACGTGCGCAACACTCAAAGCTCGTGGAGTCACGCTGACCCAGGAACTCACCACCCAACCTTGGGGCAAGTGGGCGCAGTTTAGCGACCTCGATGACAACGAATTTGGCATCTGGGCACCGGCCTGGTAGCCTTCCTCTCTCTCGAATGGACCCCAAGATGAACCTGGCGAAAATCATACGGCGAGGTGTCCAGGCGAGAGGGTTTATGATGCACTGTGTCAGAACATGACACAGTGCAGTGTTTTCTTGAAAAACCGGAAGAGAGGGGAAATAGATGCCCTCGTTACGATTGACTGCCGATATCAATGGCACGCGCGAGACGATTTTTGACCTGATTGCCGATCTCGCTCACTATGATCGCTGGCTGCCAGGCTCAAGGGTGTTTGGTGGAATGACCCAGGTATCGCCCGTGTCACCGGGTGTCGGCACAACCTATGCTGATGGTCCAATGCGCGGCTCGATCACTGAGTTCAATCCGCCTGAACGTATCACTTTTGAGCAATCCATGCCGGTAAGAGCGCTGAGGCTTTCCGGAAAGCTGGATGTGCGCGTTCGTTATGCGCTTGAAGAGACTGGAAGCGATGGGCAGGCTACGCATGTGATTCGCGAAGTCACTTGTAACCTACATGGCATCCTGGGGGCCGCGCAGCCTCTTGTTGTCAGCACCATGCGCCGTGAAAGTGGACGGCTGCTGGAGATGATGAAACGGTATGTGGAGCGTGGGAAGGTGCATTGAAAGAAGCTCTCGTGTTTTTTACAACCCCAGCCAGAATAGCACACTTGCCACCACCATCGGCACCGTTACATTGTCCGTACCATAGGGTGAGACGGCTCCGAGCACGGTTGCGACGAGAGCGGCGATGAGACCGCCGATGAGGATAAGCGGCAGAGTGAGCGTGGATCTCCCGCACTTTCGATGAACCAGGGAGGTGTTTGCCTTCGGCGCTTTTGCTAACTACAGCGCAGCATACGCTTGCTGAGGTGGTCAAAACTGGCCCGTCCGTAAGCGTGTCTCTTGATCCGCTTGAGGCGGTGGACATGTCGTAGCGTAGGAGGCTGGATCTATTGGAGCGTGAGCCACGCTTTCATGGCCTCGTAGTCCGGCTCAAGCCCCTGGGCAAAACTTTGTAGTTCAGCCACTCCCTGCTCTTTGACGAGCTTGAGCCAGGAGTCCAACTGCTCGCCTTGCCGGGAGCTTCGCATGGGAGTTTCGCTCTGTATGAGTCCGGCTGTCTGCGCAATCTCCTGGTCAGCGAGACCTAGACGAGCCAGATACGCTTTTTGCCAATCGAGTCGCTGCTCTTCCTTAAAGATGATCCAGTGGGTGACCTGCAGAGCCGTGGGAGGACGCTTTTTCGCGCCCACATCAGGATGGATCAGCAGGTCGGGCTTGGGCTCGACCGACTTGAACGTACGGGCCTGGGCGAAGATCGGATCTCCAGGGAGCGATAAAGCGACCCACGGCCGATCTTCGCCCAGTATATCCGGCGACTTTGATCTCACGATACAGGAGCTGGGCATTGCGGCACCCCTCATTCCATCTTCGGGTGAGATATTCTTCATGTGGCGGAAGCGCTTGACCCGCTTGGCCGATGAATCCGGGTCCGTTCTGACGGCTGCTTCATCTGGAGATAGATACAGGCCCCTTGCCGACTCATCCCCTGTAAACTACGGGATAGGAATGAAACTGGCTCAATCTTGGTGAAAGCATCCCGAGCTGCGAAAAGCATGGCGCTTCTTTTTCTGCGCAGAAAAAGAAGCGCCATACTCAGATAAGCTCTTTATTCACCTACATTGGGCTGGACCGTTTTATTCATCAGACAACAAGAAACGAGACCTTTTTGGGGGAGATTACGCCGTTTTTTTGCCTAATGCGAGTGCGCACCCGAATCTGCACATCATATGAAGAGGTGTCTTGCACAAAGCATACTCGGGAAAGGAGAATATAGGGGTGTGAGAATAGAGAAAAGGAGGAGCCAGCAGAGCGATCTAGCTACCAATACGATATGTAGAGATGTGACAACTTCAGGTATAGAGATAGAACTGCTCGTGTTTTGGTAGTCGCTTTACCAATTTTATATGAGCAATGGATAGGGTTAGCATTGGGAAAGAGCCTCTTGGTCCCAGAAGGGCCCATTCTCGGGACTCACCACCGCCAGTTCGAGCGTGATTACAGTTTTGTCAGGTACAATAGAATCGCTGTTTTGACGTGTTATAGGAACCAGTTTTTCTTGACTTGCTCGATTGACACCGGAACAAATAATCGGCATAGTTACAGCATGACAACACATACGCCTTACACAACGCTAGCGTCCTCATTAGACCAGTTTATCCGCGATCTGGACAAAAGCCCTTTGACCATTCAGGCCTATCGCACAGATATTCAGCAGTTTCTCACCTGGCTCTCAGAGAATGATATAACCGTCACTCGAGCGCACCACGTGACCAGAAGTTATATCAACGAGTATCTCAGATATCTGGCAAACAAAGGGCGCACTGGCACCACATGCTCCCGAAAGCTGGTTTCCTTGCGCATGTTTTTTTCGTACCTGGTGAAAAAAGGCGTTATTCCCCACTCCCCTGCCTCGACGGTAAAGGAACCTCGCAAGGAGCGCAGGCCGAAACACGTTTTACGACCCGATGAGTTCATGAGGATGGTAGCAGCAGCAAGAGGAAGTCCCCGAGATATTGCCATCATTCTACTCATGTTACATACAGGCATCCGAGTAAGTGAGCTCATAGCAATTCGAGAACCAGATCTGGATCTGGAGCATAAAACACTAACGATTCACGGCATAGGAAGCAAGGAGCGCGTGTTCCCTCTACAGAAAAAAGCATTGCGTGCCTTGCAAGCCTATCTTGCGGTACGGCCGAAGACCATCGATCAACATCTCTTTTTAAACTACCACGGTGAAGGCCTTAGTACAGGTCGGCGCAAATTCGTTCCAAGCTTGTGCCCATCCCAAGGCTTCGCACCTTGCATCAGGTATGGGATGCACTTGCGGCAGCCTGTACTAAGGGAGGAGAGAGAAACGATAAGCACGGGGAGACTTGCCAGTGATTTTCTGAAAAGTGACATAGAAACGGC
>WNGK01000715.1_pt1 | contig 36372 bp, 24 predicted proteins | sample 5400601 | NCBI WGS metagenome assembly WNGK01 (sample SAMN13153376, study PRJNA577476) | soil metagenome | isolation source: 60 cm soil or saprolite under Garry oak tree replicate 1 | place: USA:California | collected 2016-06-15 | reverse complement strand
GAGGCGCGCCACCCGAGCTTTCCGTCCGCATCTTGCTCACCTTCAACTCGACCTTTGTCCAGCCGCTTTGAGTCAGAGACAGTGAGCCGACCGCTTGGCCGTTAAGAAAGAATTCCAAATTGAGTGGCTGCTGTGCCAGATCCGGCATGTGGCACGCCAGATAGAATCCCAATTCGGAGAGTGAATGGGCGCGAAAACGGATTTGCCCAACGCGGCCCATCCAGCGGGCGATCGGCGGGAGATTCTCGGCCGCGTACCAACCGCTGTTGAATGCGGCTTGCGAATCTCTGTCCAGACAGATCGCGTTATTTGAGTTGGGCTCGATGATCCCTGGAAATAGATCGCTGCGATCGCGGTGCTCGTTGTAGAAACTGCCGAGCGGTTTGTCTGACGCCTTCACCAGCAGATAACCGCTCGCGGGCATTCTGATTTCGGTGGCAGAGACACGGTCAAACACATAACCCATCGCCATGTTGAAGGCGCGCCGCTCGTTGGGCGACAGCCCGCGCAGGTAGTCGAGAAAATCCTCGTCGCAGCGAGGCAGTCCATAGTCATCGGCGAGCTTGATCAGTTCCTCACAGTAGACGCACACGGAAAAACGCGGTTCGGTCTGTACGTGTGCAAAGAAGCGCCCAAAACGCGCGGCGTTTGCCGGCTCATCTTCCATGCCCACGTGACCATCGACGCTGACAAACCGGCGCAGCTCTTCTTCGCTCATCTCGTCATAATCTTTCTGCTGCTCCCGATTCATGCACTCAACGCCATGCAACGTCACACCGTCAGGGCGCAAAACACGTTTGATTTCGGCGAGTACGGCATCTTTCTGATCGAACTCGATATGGCCCATCACGTCGAGACTGACGACGTAGTCAAAGCTGGCTTCAGCAAACGGCAACGCAGTTAGTTCAGCGGTGATGGCGAGGTCGTAACCGTTGGTGCGCGCGATGGCGGCACAGTCGCTCGAGACATCTATGCCGGCGAGTATTACTTCTTTGCGCTTCAGCAATGCGAGCACACCGGCGCCGCAGCCGAGGTCGAGCACAGACGAACCGCGCCGCACGTTGTCGTAAACCCACATCGTGCGCGCCCAGCGAATGTCAAGTCGATTGACCGCATCGAAGTAGCTGGCGTCGAGGATCTCGCCGGACGCATAGCGCAAGCGGTAGAACTCGGCGAGGTCGTCGATGCCCGCAAATTCGTACAGCCTCTGTTTTGTTGAACCGTCGTTCACGTTGATTCACTGAAAGCGGAAAGATGTGCAATAGTAGCATTTTTGCTGGAGGCTCGGAGCGAGTACGTGAAAGAGAGGCTGCCGCAATATCTGCAATGTCCCGCCTGTGGCGGGGAGATTCAAATTGAATCGGCGACGCAACTGGAAGCGCGAGAGATTATCGAAGGCGAGTTGGTTTGTCGCTCGTGCTTGAGTCGCTTTCCCATCACGCGAGGTGTTCCGCGCTTCGCCAGTCTCGAAAGAGTGGAAGCCGACAAGGCCGCCACCGCAGCCAGCTTTGGCTGGCAGTGGACCCACTTTACGCAAAGGGGTGAACGCTATGCCGAACAGTTTCGCGGCTGGATTGCGCCCGTCGAGCCCAAATTCTTTAAGGACAAATTGATCCTCGAAGGCGGTTGCGGCAAAGGCCGGCACACACAACTGGCAGCGGGCTGGCGCGCGCGCGAAGTAATTGGCGTGGACCTGAGTGACGCTGTCGAAACCGCATTCGCGGCCACCAGAGCCCTGGAGAATGTGCACATAGTTCAGGCCGACATCTACCATCTGCCGTTCCCCCGGATCTTCGATTACGCGTTCTCGGTTGGGGTGCTGCATCATCTGCCCGATCCGCTCCGTGGCTTCAAATCGCTCGCCTCAAAAGTGAAACAGGGAGGACATCTTTCCGCCTGGGTTTACGGAGCAGAGAATAACGAATGGATCACGCGCTGGATTAACCCGCTGCGTGAGCGCATTACTTCGCGAATAAGTCCTCGCGCGCTTTTGCATCTTTCAAAACTACCGGCTGCGTTCCTGTATGTCGTAACAAAGTTGGTCTATTACCCGCTGAATCAAATTGCCGGCGGCGCGATTGCGCGCCACCTTTTCTACAACGACTATTTGAAAACATTTTCGGAGTTCGGTTGGCGCGAGCAACACACGATCGTATTCGATCACCTGGTTTGGGGAGATCTCCTAAAGGCTGAAAGCCGCTGGCGGTGATCTCAACTTTGGCCGGCCGGGATCCCGGTTTCGAGCTTGCTTTGAACATTATCAGCCCTGCCCAATCGTCGCATTGAGGTCGAGGCATTCAGGTTCGCGACGCCTTCGACGGCCGGCGCGGGGGCAACGCGGAAAAACAGCACGCCGTCGATCCAGTCATAGCTAATGCCGTCTTCGCTGTGGACCGCAAACGAAACTGAATAGGACTCCGTTCCCAGCCAACAGTCGAAGCTGAAACTTATTTCGATCACTTCGCCGCTCTTGAAATGTCCCAATTTCAATCCGCTCTGCTCAGTGTTGAGTCCGTAGGCGTGGATGCCCAGACGGTTCCGGATCAGGAAGCCAAAAACCGGATCGACAACCGGCGCGTTGAAGCGCACGCGCATACGCGCCAGCAATGGTTCGCCTGAGTCGACGAGTTCGGCGGTCTCGCGCGCAGCATTCAGCAATTCCGCGCTGACTACTTCCGCGCTGCCGTCGCCGTGACGGTAGGAATACCGCAACGTCGCACTCCGTTGGCCCAACATCTCCTCGGAAAATCCGGTTGAATCATCGCGTGACTCTGCCTGCTCGCGGCGGTCGTAGGCTTCCTCGCGCTCCATGATCAATCCCTGATAGCGATTCAGCACCTCGGCCGGTTTACCGTCCGCTTCGACCTGGCCGTTGTTCAGCAGTATGGCCCGCGAACAGAGCGCCTTCACTGCCGAAGCGTCGTGCGAGACGAAAAGAATCGTCGTGCCGTTCTCCTGCATCTGCTTGATGCGCCGCAGGCAGCGATGCTGAAAGACAGCGTCGCCCACAGACAGCGCCTCGTCGATGATTAGAATCTGCGGCTCCGTGGCGACTGCGGTGGCAAACGCCAGCCGCACATACATGCCGCTCGAATAGGTCTTGACCGGTTGGTGAATGAAGTCGCCGATTTCGGCAAATCGTTTGATCTCGGGCAGAAGTTGTTCCGTCTCTTTCCGCGAAAAGCCCATCAACGCGGCATTCATGAACACATTCTCGATTCCGGTGAACTCGAGATTGAAACCCGCGCCGAGTTCAAGCAGCGCCGCGATGCGACCGTCGTACCAGACGTTTCCATGTGTCGGCTCGAGCGTGCCCGTGACGATTTGCAGGAGCGTGGATTTGCCGCTGCCATTTGGACCGACGATGCCGGTGGTGGTGCCAGCTTCGACTTCGAGGCTGATATCCCTGAGCGCCCAAAATTCGCGGTGCCATTTCCAACGGCCACGCGTCAGTGACTCTTTCAAACGGTCGCCCGGACGCTCGTAGATGCGATACTGTTTTGAGACGCGCTCAACGCGCAGAGCGATGGACATTGGGTCATTAGACCATAGTCAGAACCGCCTGCGGTAGCGGGCGATTGATCTCAATCCATCAAGTCTTCTAGTGTGAAAGTTCAACCGCCCGCTACCGCAGGCGGTTCTGACCTGTTACTATTCACGCGCCAATGATTTCCGCGCAAACAGCTCGACGCGCCGTCTGGCGACCGTTGTGGGAATTGCCGACTCGCGCAGAGTTGATCCTCTCGCTCGCGCGTCGGGAGCTGGTGGCCCGATACAAGGGCTCGGTGCTCGGCGTCATCTGGGCGCTGCTGACGCCCGTGGTGATGATCGCGATCTTCACTTTTATCTTTGCCGGAGTCTTTGGCGCGCGCTTTGGCGTCAGCACGTCACCATGGGATTACGCAATCTATCTGTTTTGTGGACTGCTGCCGTGGAACATGTTTCAGGAGACGTTGGTGCTTTCATCCAGCACCATTGTCGCGCATTCGAACCTGGTCAAACGGGTCGTCTTTCCGCTTGAGACGCTGCCCATCGCGCAGGCGCTCTCCGCGCTTGGTAATCAGATGTTTGGCACGCTGGCGTTGTTGGTGGCAACGTTGGTCATCCGGCACGAACTTCATTTGACGACGCTGTGGCTGCCCGTTTTAGTGGGTCCGCAACTCATCGCAACTCTGGGAGCCGCGTGGTTAATCGCGTCACTCGGCGTTTTCCTGCGCGACATTGCCCAGGGTATTGGCCTCTTGCTGATGGCCTGGATGTACCTGACGCCGATTATATACCCCGAATCAATCGTGCCCGAGCGTTTCCGTTTCTACATCCGGCTCAATCCTTTTACCTCGCTGATCAGAAGTTACCGGCGCATTCTGATCGAAGGCGCCGCTCCTGACTGGACGGCCCTTGCCTACTTCACGACCTTCGCCGCAGTCGTTTTCATCTTCGGTTATTGGTGGTTTGCCAAGACGCGCAAGAACTTCGCGGATGTGATTTGAATGCAACCAGGAGGCAATGGGCCGCACGCGCTCGTTGGCCGTTATGGAACTTCGCCGAGGTGCTGGAAGATGTTGGGTGAGCGATGGGCTATAAACATTTCGCCGCTAGCGCGGCTGTCCGCCGGAATTAGTGGACCGTGGAAGGCGTTCGCTCTTAGAGCCGCATGCGATTCATGCCGAACTTTACTCTGTTCAACGTTCTTCATTTCGAGCAAGCACCACCACCACGCCCATCAACCACCAAAACACCAGCGCGACAATACCGGCACCGAAGTTGTAGTTAACGAGCGAGCTGGCAAAGAATCCGGCAAGGGCGCCGGTTGCGCCGAGCAGAATTCCCTCGCGGTTTGTATCGCTTGAATCGCGAGTGAACTTTTCCGCACGCGTTGTCAGCAGCCAAAAGGCGACTATGATCCAGAGCCAGAAGAGAAGCGCGGGCAGGCCGCGGTCGAAAGCGATCTGCAAGGGCGTCGAGTGAAGGTGAATCATGACGTTGCCGGGAAAACCCCACTCGCTCCAATGCTTCTTCATCGCGTCCATGCCGTGACCGAAGATGGGATGAAGCAAGATGCGCGAAAGTCCAACGCGGGCCACACGCGTACGCAACGACGAGCTGGCGTCCTGGAGCGAGAGCGCATTTATCGCGCGTGTCTCCCAAATGACTACGGCGCCGAAACCGAGGACGCCGGCGATGGCGGCGGTCAGGATCAGCTTTGTTGCACCACGCGACGCGCGCCAGGCGATGACGCACGCTCCAATAGCAAATGCGACCAGCACAGTTCGCATGGCAGTGAAAGCGATGCCGAAAGCAAGCAACAGACTCGCGACCATCGCCAGCTTGAAACGACGATTTGCCCCATGGTTTCGAAGGTTTGCCAGCGCCAGACCGAGCGAAAGTTGCGCTAGGATCTGCAAGATTTCAGCGAAGTACTCGTAGTGCCTGGTCCAACCCGAAGCGCGAAAGCGATGTGACCTGCCGGCGCCGCTGATCCCGGATGGCGAAGGGCGCGCCTTGAGCTCTTGCGTAACCACAAAGCCTGGCCATTCGGCATGTTCACCGTGAGTGATCACGCTCACTGAAAGTCGGCTGGCCACGCTACCTGCGCCGGCTTTTCTAATCACTTCATCTATCTCGGAAACTGAGTAGACTCTGTAAGGACCGACGCGCCAGACAGCGTCGCCCTTTTCGAGCTGAACGAGAGGAGGCTTGAATGGTGACGTCGCGTCTCCTGTTTCTGTTTGAATCTGGCGAAACGGGCTGTCAACAGCCACTGATGCGACAACAACACCGCGACCGCGGATAAGATCGTAAAGGCTCCACACCGTTCCGGCTACACCCGACAGGATCATGATCGAAACCAGAATGATCGCCGTGCGTCTCGTAACCATCGCCTGGGTCAGGTAAAAGGCAAATAGCACACAAACCGATTGCAGCTTTGCGATGCTGATCCTCGGCTCTACAGACAGAATTGCTGAAGCGATGGTCCAAAGAAAGAACAGCAGGATGGGCAAGTCAAGTTTCGTGTGACGCAGGCCCGCGCGTCCCGTACTGATGGTTCTGAGGAGCCATCCCGCCGTGGCAATGGCCAGCGCGATTTCCGCAGCCGCGATCGAGTGCGGCGCAAACACCGCGAATAAGATAAATCCAGCGACGGCCAGATAATGCCCCAGTGGCGGCCGGTACTCATTTCTGGCACCGGCGTTTGCCGTTGCCGGAGTTTTGGGTTGCGAGCTTTCGGGAGTTCCGTTCAAGGAAACATACCCACTAAAAGTTACGGCAAATGCTTTACGAGAAATCGCTGGTCTACTCAGTCCCTGTCCATCTCGCGGCGCGCGTCAGCGAGCGTCCGAGGCGCGAATAATTAGGGCGTTGACACCCTCATTGTCGCATGTTAGCGTATTTCTCGGGTGTTCCGTTCGAGGAGACGTTCGCGAAAGAATCGATAGCGCGTTCACCAGGATTTGATCGTCAACTCGCCCCTGCCATATTTTTACGCCGCTGCCAACTTAGGTGATACATAATACTCCCGATGGCTTTCGAAAAGGCTAAGGTTCTAAAGGCCGCAGAGAAGTTCCTTTCGCAGGGGAACATCACCGCGGCCATTAAAGAATACCGTCAGATTGTCGAACATGACGAGGACGATTTCACAGCCCTCAACATGCTCGGCGATCTTTACGCGCGCGCGGGCAAGAAGGACGACGCGATTTCGTGTTTTGCGCGCATCGCAGAACATTATCGCGAACAGGAATTCGCGCTCAAAGCCATCGCGATGTACAAGAAGATCGATCGCCTTGACCCGCGCGATCCGGACATCGCTGAAAAGCTCGCCAACCTTTATGCCAATCAAGGTTTGGTGGTCGATGCGCGCGCGCAGTATCTGGTGGTTGCGGATGCCTGCTCGCGAGCCGGCGATCAGCAAAAGGCTCTCCAAGTCTTGCACAAGATCGCCGACCTGGATCCGCACAACACCGAAGTCCGGCTGAAGCTCGCGGAGGGCTATCTCAAGGAAGGGCTCAGTTCACAAGCGGTCGAAACGTTTACCGAAGCGGGCTCACGCCTCTTTGACAACGGCAAGTTCGAGAAGTCGCTCGAATCATATTCGCGGGCACTTGAACTTAGCCCGCACCACCAGGCGGCACTCAAGGGCCTGGTTTCAGCGCACGTTGCGCTCGGCACGGCCTACGAAGCCGCGGAGATCCTGGAACGCGCAGCCGAACGGAAGCCAGACGATGTGGAGTTGATTTCGATACTGCTCTATGCGTACCTCGAGGCCCAGGACGCGCGAGGCGCCGAACGCGCAACCACACTCCTGATGTCGCACGACGCCGGGAATTACGCACGGTTCTTCGACGTGGCGCGATTGTACCTGGGCAGCGGAGAAATTGATTCGGCTGCCCGAGTCCTCGCCGGCATCGCGGAGCGCGTCCTCGCTGGACGCGAAGAGAATCAGTTGCTGGAGTTGGTAAATGAAGTGCTGGCGCGCGATCCAGATCAGGTCACGGCCTTGCGGCTGTTGGTTAGAATTCATTGGTGGCAGCGCGACATGGAAAAGCTGCGCGCGGCGCTGGAGCGACTGGCGGAAGCTGCTGAGGCCGACAATCTGGCTGAAGATGAACGGTATGCGTTGACTCAACTGGTGCGTCTGGCGCCCGACGAAGCGCGTTATGTCGAACGGCTGCGAGAGCTGGGAGGCGCGCAAGAAGACCTCGTTGACGAGCCGTCGACCTTTGCCGATGCAAACCTTGCGGAAGTGCCGACGTTTGAAAGCTTCGCGATCGTAAAAGACGAGTTTGATGAAGTGACCGCGGGAAATGATCAGGCACCAGCGCAGTTCACGGAATTTGAGTTCCACTCCGTTGCCCCTGAAACGATTTCAGATCCGAGCGCCTCGTTTGCTGATCTCAACGAGAATATCGAACGCGGCGAGATCGTTTCTCCACCAGAAGTCGAGGCTGGATTCTCTCCCCCAACAGAAGATCATAAAGACGTCGATTTCGGTGGTGTCATAGTTGATACGTCGTCGGCCAGCGACGCCCAGCCGTTCGAGCCTTCGGTAGATGATGAGCGGAGCGTGGCGATGATGCGCCAGGAGCTTGAGAGCGTCGATTTCTACATCGCGCAGGGATATAACGACATCGCCAGTAATACGCTTGACTTGCTCGAACGCCAGTTTGGATCTCATCCAGAAATCAATGTGCGTCGCAATAATCTCGGCGCGCGCGGCGAAGCCAGGCCCGCTCCGCCGGAAAAACAGGAGGAGTTTAAGCCCGGTGACATAATCCCCGAACCGCGAGGCGCAGAACTGTCGGCAGGCGCCGATCTTGCATTCGCTGAAATTGAAGAGGCCGGAGCAACCGTTCAATCCGCATTATCAAACTCGGATGGCTCGCGAGTTACCGCGAAGTCTGCTCAGCAAATGATCGATCCTGGACTCGCCGAGATCTTTGAAGAGTTTCGCGTCGCAGCTGAAGATGAGACTTCGTCTGACAATGACGACCACGAGACCCATTACAACATGGGCATCGCTTATAAAGAGATGGACCTGCTGGACGAGGCAATCCAGGAGTTTCAGTCAGCTGCGGGTCTGGTTAAACCCAATGATGGCACTCCCCGTTACCTGCAGTGCTGCAACATGCTCGGCCACTGTTTCATGCAAAAAGGCGTCCCGAAAGCGGCTGTGAAATGGTTTAAGAAGGGGTTGGAAGCGCCCGGACACGGTGAGGACGAGTATCAAGCGCTCCGTTACGACCTTGGCTGGGCTTACGAGCAGGCGGGCGACCTGGACCGCGCGATAGATGTATTGACAGACGTTTACAGCGTGGACGTTTCCTATCGGGGAGTGGCCGAAAAGCTGCAAGATCTACAGAAACAGAAAGCCAATCGCAAGGGTAAGAAGAGCAAGAGATAGTCAGCGGCATGTGAAGAATGGTGAGATGACCGGCCAGCAACGCTTCAAGTTTTCTCTTTTACCCACTAGCCGAGCCTTTACCATTCACGATTTAAGATTTACTATTCCCGAGAAATGTCCGCCAAGCTCAGCGCCATCTTCTATATTCTTTTGTGCCTGGAGATCGGCATAGCACTGACGCTCTTGCCTTGGATACCCCAGGGTTTTTTGGGCCTTCCCCTCAGCGATTGGGGTAACAACTACTTTCTGCTATACGCGGCGCGCAAGACCGGCTTCTATGGTTTACAAACCGTCATTGCGTCGGGTTGGGTGCGCGGCGCCGTAACCGGCGTTGGCGTGTTGAATCTGGGAATCGCTTTTTGGGAGATTTTCCACTTCAAGCAGACGGTTAGGGCGCTGCAGGGAGAGTCCCGTTCTCCAGAGACTTTGAAGACCGATGCCGCTCGACCTGCACAAACCAATCACGTATCTAATCACGAGCGGCGAGACGACGGCGGGAACAACGCCGTCAACTGAAGACTTCTCGCGCATCCTCCAACTCGTTGAGGCGGCTGTCGCCGCCGGCATCACCCTGATTCAGCTTCGCGAAAAGAACTTGAACGCGCGCGTGCTCTTTGAGCTGGCGTTACAATCCGCCCAGATTACGCGCGGTAGCGCGACTCGTTTACTGATCAACGACCGCGCGGATGTCGCGCGCGGGGCTGGAGCCGACGGTGTTCATCTGACAACACGTTCGCTTGAACCGCGTACCGTGCGCCGGACTTTCGGAGAAGAATTTCTAATCGGGGCTTCAACGCATTCACTCGCAGAGGCGCGGGCCGCGCGCGAAGGCGGCGCCGACTTTGTAGTGTTTGGCCCGGTGTTTGAGACCGTGTCCAAACGCATGTACGGCGAGCCGGTTGGTCTGGAAAGTTTGCGCGAGGCGGCGCGCGAGCTGGGGCCGTTTCCGGTCATTGCGCTGGGCGGAGTAACACTTGAAAATGCGCTGGATTGTCTCCGGGCCGGTGCGCGCGGCGTCGCCGCGATTCGGCTTTTCAACGATCCCGCGAGGTTGAGCCAGATAGTCGAGACTCTGAATTCAGGGCGAGAAACGTGACAAGGAAAGAAGCGATAGAAACCGATAACCGGGCAAGCGCCGCTCGACCAGTGGCGTTAACGATTGCCGGTCTGGATCCTTCCGGCGGCGCGGGTGTTATCGCAGACATCCGAACCTTCGTCGCATTTGAATGCTTTGCAACTGCCGCGATCACCTCAGTGACATTTCAGAACACGACGGCTGTGTTCGGCGCGGAGCATCTTTCCGCCGAGACGGTGCGCGCGCAGGTGCTGCCACTGCTCGAAGACTATGATATCGCGGGCGCCAAGACGGGCATGCTGCCGACGGCTGAGATTGTTGTCGAAGTAGCGCGATTGTTTCGTGAGACAGATCTACCGGCGCCGGTTGTCGACCCGGTAATTCGCTCGAGCTCGGGTTATCAATTGATCGGCGAGGATGCGGTTAAAGCACTGATCGAAGAATTAATTCCGTTGGCGCGCCTGATCACACCCAACATTCCCGAAGCAGAACGTATTACCGGTTTGACCATCACGGACGAAGCGGGAATGCGACGGGCGGCCAAAGTGATTCGCGAGTTGGGCGCGCGCGCTGTGCTTGTTAAAGGCGGACACCTAAGAGAGGCAGGAGGCAGGAGGCAGGAAGCGGGAGAAGCAATCGATGTCCTGGAGGATCAGGGAGAGGTGACGGTGTTTCGCGGCGAATGGATCGCAGGGGGCGGAATGCGCGGCAGCGGTTGTGTGTTATCCGCGACAATCGCAGCGTGCCTGGCGCAGGGGATGGATCTGGAAAGATCCATCGGCGAAGCGAAACGGTTTGTTGGCGAGGAGATCCACAAGACCAGCAAATCGAACTGGGGCGCGAAAAGGTTCGATGTCTGACACAGTGACTCCGAAAAGCAGGCTTGCCCTCGCCCTCGTCGCGCTCGGGGCCTGCGCCGCCGTCTTCTATGGATGGCGAGTGTTCTGGTTTCTGACCGACGACGCTTTCATTGCTTTCAGATACATCAGCAACGCTCACCTGGGATACGGTTATGTGTGGAATGCGCCCCCATTTCGACCGGTCGAGGGCTACACCAGTTTTTTGTGGGTGGTTCTGCTTGATGTAGTCTGGCGAATCAGCGGCGTTGAGCCCCCTAAATCGGCGAATTACATCTCTTTAGTCTTTGCCTATCTCACCTTACTCACAGGTGCGCTGATGGTGCTCAGGCTGAATCTGCGGGACGAACTCAGAAAATATCGAATACTCTTACTGGGAATTGTCCTCGTCGGCGCGATCACCAATCGAACGTTTCTGGCTTGGACCAGCTCCGGCCTCGAGACAGCAATGTTCAATTTCTTTCTGACACTTTGGATTTATTGCTGCCTGTTCATTCCAGCCCGCAGCGGGCGGTGGATTTTTGCCACGACGTTGGCGGCTACTTTAGTCTACCTAACGCGTCCCGACGGATTGTTGTTTGTAGTGGTGACTATTGGCCTCGTCTTTCACACTCTTTTCATAGCCTCAAACCTATCGAGACAGACACGAGCCAGACTGGCACTTCGGGCGTTACCTTTGCTGCTTATTCCAGCCCATCTTTTGTGGCGCCGAGTATTCTATGGCGCGTGGCTGCCCAATACTTACTACGCGAAAACTGTCGCCGGCCGCATCTGGTTCGAGAGCGGGCTTCGCTACTTTCTGTCATTTGTGATCGAATATTCTCTCTGGGTCTGGCTGGGCCTGCTAATGATAGTGAGCGTCGTCAAGTTAAGACGTTGGCTGGAGGGACGCGAATTGCCCCATTCTTCGGCCATCAAGATTGCCGTTTGTTTGGCTCTTTTCGGTCACTTTCTTTACTACACGGTCGTCATCGGCGGGGATCACTTCGAATATAGGGTCTATAGCCATCTTGTTCTGCTGGTTTTCATCTCGTTTCTTTGGATGCTGAACGCGCTGCGCGCGGGCCTGAGATCGACGTTATTACTATTCTCGTTGTTCATCGTGCTGTCTTGGCCCATTCCCTGGATACACTGGTTAGCGACACATGACCTGAATGGTCGAGAACGAACCGTGGTCCTCAAGCAGTCCGTGGCCAGGGCGGCGCAGGAAAAATTTCCAGGCACGCCGGCCTTCCTGTTGTGGTATCTGCGAATCTTCGATGATCTGCAATTCTGGTTAATCAGCCATAGCGTGTGCATGAGGCATCAGGAGCACAAATGGTTTTATCTTCATCTGATTGAGACGTTGCCTTCGCGGACTGAGGGAATGGCGATGAGCGCAGCGGACTATCCCGTAACGACCGCCGGCTCGGTGGGAGTGCTCTCGTGGGTGTTGCCTCGGATCAATATCATCGACGGTCTCGGACTAAACGATTTCGTCGTAGCGCGCAATCCTCACGTTACACTCCCTATCGAAATGGCACACGAAAGACAACCGCCGGACGGATATGTGGAATGCTTTTCGCCAAACGTTAGTTGGGATCAGGGCCATATTGTGCTTGCTCAGCGACGCGTACCTTTGACCGCGGAGAAGATCGTTGATTGCGAAAGGAAGTACGCAGCGATGCTCAAACATCCTGAAGAGCTAATCCGACCGCCGCTGCCAGTGGATAATCCCATTGATGATCCACACTTCTTCGTGCGCCAGCTATACCTTGATGTCTTTGCCCGCGAGCCAGATCTTAACGGGCTCGAATACTGGGCCAATCACATCAGATCATGTTCTGCCGATAGTGAGTGCTTTAACGACAGTCGCGCGGCCCTTGCGTCAGTGTTCCTCGCCGGCTCGGAATTTAGCCAGAGGGCGTTCTTCATCTATCGCACCAACATCGCCTCTTTCGGAATCGCGCCGCGATTCGCTGACTTCATCCGTGACCAGGAATCGTTAAGCCATCTTGACACCGATTGGCGCGACCCGAGCAACTTCGGTCCGGTCCAGCTCTCGTTCCTTGAGAAGTGGATCAAGCGCGATGCCTTTCGCGCTGCGTATCCTGAAACGCTGCGCCCTGAAGAGTTTGTTAGTCGTCTCTTCGATACCGCTGGACTGAAGTCTTTTACGGAGCGGGAACGGGCGACCATCGAGCTGCGTTCAGGCAAGAGTCGCGCTGAAGTGCTAAGGACGGTCGTCGAGCTTGACGAATTCAAGCGTCGCGAAAGCTTCAGAGCGCAGCTGCTGCTGCAGTTTCTGGTCTACCTGCGCCGCGACATTGATTACCACGACAAACTGGTCCAACCCTGGCTCGACAAGTTGAAGAGCGATGAGCCGATTAATCAGCGCCGTGTGACTTGCCTGTTTCTGACGTCTGAAGAGTATCAGCGACGGTTCGGGGCCACCATCACACATCACAACGCGGAATGCCGTTAGTTTAGTCGTGGATTCGCCGAGCAGCAATTGAAGCGGACTCGAGAAAGAGAAACGCTTTAGTTTTAATGCTTTTTGAGTCGAGCGCAGTCTGTTGCATCAAAACAAACCGCAATCAAGGGGTCTCGATCGTCACCTTCTCCATTTTCACTTCGGAAACAGGCCGATCGTTGCGGTCCTTCGGCGTTGTGGCGATCGCGTTGACCGTGTCCTGGCCTTCAGTGACGCGACCGAAGATGGTGTAGCTGGGCGGCAGCGGATAATCGACGTGCATGATGAAGAACTGCGAGCCGTTAGTATTCGGTCCGGCGTTGGCCATCGCCACGCTACCGGCTTTGTAACCACGTTGATAGACCGGCGACGACGGATTGATCTCATCTTTGAAACGCCCGCCCCAGGCTGATTCGCCGCCGCGTCCGGTCCCGGTTGGGTCGCCGCCCTGGATCATGAAGCCGCTGATCACTCGATGAAAGATGATGCCGTCGTAATAGCCGCGCTCGGCCAGCGTGATGAAGTTTTCGGTTGTCTTGGGCGCGTCGGCTTCAAGCAGCTCGAAACGTATCGTGCCTTTGTTGGTTTCAATTACCGCGGTGCGATTTGCCATGTGTTCTCCTTCTTGGAGTGCGCCGGCAGAGCGAAGCGACGACGGCGCTTTGGTTTGTTTTGATCAGAGCGTTCAGTTTTCGAGAGTAGAAAATCAAAAGCGGTGTCGCGCTTCGCTTGCCACCGCGCTCCAAATTAGTTGGCCGAGTTCAGAATGAATCTCTCGATCGCGACAGCGACCCCATCTTCATCATTCGACGCCGTCGAATGCAGACCTTCCATCTCGCGCAGCGACGGATCGGCGTTGCCCATTACCACTCCCGTCCCAGCGTAACGCAGCATTTCGAGGTCATTGAAGTTGTCACCAATGGCCATTACCTCTTCGCTGGTCACATCCAGTTCCTTCGCCACGGCCGCGACGCCGACACCCTTTGACGCCCCAGGGTGAACGATATCGAGGAGTGCGAAATCTGTCTTCGGATACATCGTACCGAAAATCTTTGCGGTTGTCCCAAGTTCGCGATGAAGAACAGCTTTGAGTCTCGTCATTGCCGCGCAGCCGCCAGAGAAAGCGATGTGCACTGGTTCATGATCGAGATAATCTTCAAGCGCTGGGACCTCGCGCACGGCGTTAGCGCCTTCTTCACCATGAACGCGGCGCGCCCAGGCGACGTAACGCAACAACGAACGATTAGCTCCGCTCAGATGATCGTAGACCATCACACCCAGTCCTTCGTGATCATCGCTGACAAGTGCGTCCCCTCCGGCTTCACGTCCGACGCGCAGCGCATTAAGCGCGGCTGCTAGCGGGAGTGGCAGCACCGCAACGGTCTCGAGCGTGTGCGCATGTTTTGTCAGCGCCCCGTTGTGCGCAATCACCGGCACATCCAGGCCCAGCTCAAGAGCGATCGGTCGCGCATCGCGAAAGCGTCTGCCGGTTACGAGAGCGACGCGTATCCCACGTTGACGAACCTCATTGAGCGCTCTCCGGTTTCGTTCAGTCAGTTGCCCGCGTGAATTCAGAAGCGTGCCGTCGAGATCCAGAGCGAGTAGGTGAATTGACATAAAAGCAGAAAGGCAAAGGTAAATGAATCACCGTGAAAAGGCAAAAATGGTCAATTCGTTATTTGGAAAACGCGTTTCTCTTTTCATAGCCTTTTGGTGCAGTATGATTACTCCACCTGGAAACAATCGATCATGAACTGCAGTCCAATCGAGATTAACCAAAGTTCTGCCAATTAATAAGAAAAGAGGGCCCTAATCAATGAACGTCACACATCTTGAATGCGCGCTATGCGGTCTGAAACACGAGGCACGACGCTTGCTCAATCTTTGCACGAAATGTGGAAAGCCATTGCTGGTTCGTTATGACCTCGAGCAGGCGGCGCGAAGTTTGACGAAGGAATCATTGCGGGGACGGCGGGCTGATCTTTGGCGGTATCGCGAGGTGCTGCCGGTCGACGCGGACGAGCACATTATTTCGCTGGGCGAGGGTTGGACACCACTGTTGCACGCTCGCGCGTTGGGCGAGCAGTTGGGCTTTCGGGAGTTGTACATAAAAGATGAATCGCAGAATCCAACTCAGAGTTTCAAGGCGCGCGGCATGGCGGCGGCGGTATCGATGGCGAAAGAGCTGGGAGCGCAGAAGCTTGCGGTGCCATCAGCGGGAAACGCCGCCGGCGCGCTAGCAGCGTATGCGGCGTGCGCAGGCCTGGAAGCATTCATCTTCATGCCCAAAGACACGCCGCGCGCGAACGTGATCGAGTGCGAGCAAACCGGCGCGCACGTGACATTGGTGGATGGCTTGATTACGGATTGCGGTGCTGAAGTCGCGCGACGTAAAGATGCGGAAGGTTGGTTCGATGTTTCGACTCTGAAAGAGCCTTATCGAATCGAAGGAAAGAAAACGCTGGGTTACGAACTGGCGGAACAACTGGATTGGGAGTTGCCGGACGTGATCATTTATCCGACTGGCGGCGGCACGGGGCTGATTGGCATGTGGAAAGCCTTTGACGAGATGGAGCAAATGGGCTGGATTGGCAGCAAGCGGCCAAAGATGGTGACCGTGCAGGCGGCGGGTTGCGCGCCAATCGTGCGCGCATTTGAAGCAGGGAAGCGATTCGCGGATGAATTTCCAAACGCCCAGACAACGGCTTCGGGCCTACGCGTGCCGCGCGCGATTGGAGATTTTTTGATTCTTGATGCGATACGCGCGTCGGGTGGAACAGCCATGGCTGTGACGGATGAACAGTTGATTGCCGCCACCCGCGAGATTGGCGCGGCTGAAGGAGTTTTCTGCGCCCCGGAAGGCGCCGCGTGTTTGCCGGCCTTGAGAAAGTTGGTCGAGGCTGAACAGGTGGGGCGCGACGAGCGTGTCGTCCTCTTCAATACGGGCGCAGGCGTGAAGTACCTCGAGAGTTTTTCCAGCTAGCCCCTTCGCACGCGATTCCGCTGAGCAAACGGCGAGAGGCGGCCGAGACTTGGAAAACTGATTGGGAAACTCGAAACAGGAGGATGAAAGCCCATGTCGTTAACCCGAAATCTAATCGCCGCCCTCTTGATAGCGGCACTGCTCCCTTGTTCGGTCCAAGCGAAGACAGATCTCTCCGACTGGGGCAATGTTCAGAGGTTGAGAATCGGTTCAAACATAGTCGTGTCCACAAAGAGAGGCGACCGATTCGCCGGTGAATTGAAACACGTCGATAATGATTCGTTGGTTCTGCTGGTGCGAGTGCGAGACGTGATGAGGCAAGCTATCGATCTGCGCCGGGAAGACGTTGCCGAAATACGGAAACCGAAATCCCGATACCTGCCGCTTCTTCTCGGAGCGGCCATCGGCGTCGGAGTTGGCGTTGGCATCGGCGCGATAAGCGACGCGAGACATCCTTATAGCGACGACCCGGGGCTTGGCAAAGCTCTGTTTGGCTTTGTTGGAGGACTAATGGGAGCAGCAGGCGGAGCTGCCATCCCGATGAAGGGCAAGAAGATTTATGTCGCGCCATAGTCGCGCAACTGAGATGCATAGAAGGCCTCGAAGGATTAACGGTGAGTGGCTGACGGTGAGGCCCAGCCATACCGTATTGTGCGGCGGCAGAGCCGCAGGAAAGACACTGAGGAAGACTTAATTGATGAACCCGGGTATCGGACTTTCGATTGTTATTTTCATGTTGCTGATGGTCGGTCCAACGTTCGCACAGCAGGTTAGTGGGGCTTGGCTCAGCGAGCCCGACCGCGCGCGGCTTGAAGGGTTGCGAGCCGACGGATTCGAAGCGCTCTTCAACCTTGATTACGAGCGAGCCCGGAAAGATTTCAAAGAGGTGGCCCGGCTGTTTCCCGATCATCCGGCGGGTCCGCAATTTCTGGCCGCCGGCCTCTGGATCGAAACGCTCTACGAAACTCGCCGGCTCCAGTCCTCGCTGTATAGTTCAGAATCTTTCTACTCGCAAAACGAAGACAAGGCTAAGCCTGAGGTGGTTGCGCAGTTCAAGGCCTGGACTCGCGAGGCCAGGAAGCTTGCCGAGGCGCGTCTGAAACAGAATCCCAAAGACATCGACGCGCTGTACTTTCTCGGCGCCACCGCGGGGCTGAAGGCGTCGTTTGAAGAAGCAGTGGAGCGCCGGCATTTTGCGGCTCTGCGCGATGGCTCGGAAGCCGTGGATCGTCATCGAGACGTCATCAAGCTTGATCCAAACTTTCATGACGCGGAGATCACGATGGGGCTTTACGATTACGTGCTGGGCTCGTTACCGCTGCCGATAAAGGTGCTGGCGGGAATCACGGGGGCGCGGGGATCGAAGAAACGTGGACTGGCAACCATCGAGCGCGTCGCAAAGGAGGGCAACTGGGCGCGCGACGACGCCAGAACCTTGCTAATCGTTTTGTACACGCGCGAAAGGCGATTTGCTGACGCACTCAGTCTTGCCCGCGAGCTGGCGGCAAAATATCCGCGCAACTATCTCTTCAGATTGGAAGCAGCGGATGCATTGGTGACACAGGCGGCCTTCGAACGTAAGGCCAACCACACTGCCGCGGTGGCGAATGCGGAACGCGAAGCCTTCGCATCTTTCGAAGAGCTGTTGCACGACCGCAACGTGCGAGACACCGCGGCGCGCGCTCTCGATCTGATTCATTTCAAATACGGCGAGACGTTGCTGACAGCGGGACAGGCAGAGCGCGCGGCGAAGGAGTTTATCGCCGTTACAACTGTAGCGGGAGCAGATCAGGGGCTGGTTACGATGGCCCACCTTTACGCGGCGCACGCCTTCGACGTCGCCGGCAAACGCAGCGAAGCGCTGGTCGAGTATCGTGCGGTGCTTACTCGGCCGAACGTCTATGATGCGCATGACCTGGCGCAGAAGGGACTGCGCGAGCCATTCAAAATGGAAATTGCCTCAATGTCCAATCGCGACGAACTATGAGTCGGGCCACCAAAAATGATCCGGAACGAACGCGACTGCGGAACAGTCGTAGGGCCATGGCCGGACAAACACGCCCGCGGAGATTGCTTCTCTGCCTCGACGGCGTGCCCTACGAATTGATGAAGGCGGCAAAAGAGCGCGGCCTCTTTGACAAATTCCGCACTCCTTCCCGTCTGCTCTCGCCTTTTCCTACGATGACGAACATCGCGCTCTCAGCGATGCTCGGCGCTTCGGTGCCGCTTGGATACGAGACGATCTACTTCGACCGAACCGCACGTGAAATGCGCGGTGGCATAAACAAGTACATCGGCCGTCGCACGCCGGATAAAATGCCATCGACTTACATGGACCAGCTCGATTATCAGGAGCCGTTGCCTTTTGAATTTCTCGTTTATGTCGCTCCGGAAACTGTCTGGCGCGCCGATCTAAGGCGTTTTCGCGAACGGTTTCGCGCCGCACCGCAAGACCGGGACTATTTCGCTTTTCTCAAAGGGACCGACGGCCTGCTTCACATTCGGGGCGCTGAGCGCCTCAACGTCGCGCTTGCCTCACTGGACCAGTTGCTGCGCGAGATCCAGGACTGGTGCGGGGCGGAAACAGAGATCGTGATGTTTTCCGATCACGGCATGAACCTGGAGAAAAACCGTCGCGTGCACTTGCAAACGCATCTGCGCCGCTGTGGCTTTCAGATCACAGGAAGCTTGCATGGCACGAATGACCGCAGTGTTGCTCTGCCAACTTTTGGCCTCATCGGTTTCGCGGCACTGTACTGCCCCGACGGCGCGGCGGCAACACTGGCCGAGACGCTTGTCCCCCTCGAAGGGATTGACTTTGCGCTCTACCGTGAGGGCGCGGTCATGACTGTCAAAGGTGCGCGCGGTACCGCGCGTGTCCATAGGCGAGAGAATGGTAGTGATGCGCTTTACCGCTATGAATTGATTGAAGGCGACCCGTTGCAACTTGCATCCGCCGTGCGCAGCCTGGGAGAAGACGGAGTATTGAATGACGATGGTTATGCTCCCAATGCAATTTGGTCCGAGCGCACCGCCGCACATATCTATCCCGATGCTCTCGACAACCTTTACACCTCGGTCACTACAACTCGTGTTTGTCATCCTGCCGATGTGCTCGTCAGCCTCCTTGACGGCTACTACTTTGGCTGGTCAGCGTTTGAGCATATCGTTAATTTGGTTGCCACGCATGGCAACGCGCTGCGGGCCAGTACCAGCGCTTTCGTCATGAGCACACATCGGACCCTTCCGGAATACGTGCAGACAAGGGATGCGCAGCAGGTAATGCGCGGTTGATGATGCGCGTATTGAAGATTTGCTCACAGCAACAATCTAGGATAATCGCCGCGTCCGGGTAGCGTCAGGTATCGCTTTGCAACGATCCCATCAGCTGTAACAATGAGCGGCCGTGCAAATGATCAAAACTGGGAACCGAATTGGGTCCTCTTATTGGTCCCGCCGTTGTTGCTGTTCATAAAGGATTTCATCGCCATAAACGCGATGCTTGCGACAGAACCTGGAATCACCGCGCGAACGAAATTGTACTTTATCTACTCGCAACTTCCGGGCGCACTGTTTTTTGGTGACCTAAATGGAGCGATGCTCTTTAACTATATTCTTGCCTTTGTTGTCGGTGGGCTCTTGTGGTTCATTGCGGCACGTCGCCCGCGTAGGAACGCCAGCTAACAAATTGTTGGCCTGGAGCATGGGGAGCGTTTCTTAGCTCAGCAACAATCTAGTATTCCAATATCGTTGTTCCGCTCTTCTTGACGCGCCGCCCTGTCACCGCGTACAAAGCTACGGATGACATCCTCCATCGACACCGTGGCCGGTTCAATGGCCGTCGAGACGTTCGATCTCGTGCGCCGCTTTGGCGATTTTGCGGCTGTCGATCATATCGATCTCAAAGTCAACCGCGGAAGCTTCTTCGGGTTTCTCGGGCCAAACGGAGCTGGAAAATCGACGACGATCAAAATGCTGACCGGACTGCTCGGGCCAACCAGCGGAAAGATCCGCGTACTCGGGCGAGACATTGAAACCGAGCCGCTCGCAGTCAAACGCCGAATTGGCGTCGTACCGGAAGACCTGAATCTTTTCGAGAGATTGACTGGCGCCGAAATGCTCGCGTTCACCGGACGCATGTATGGCTTGCAAAAGTCAGAGATCGCCGAGCGCGCGCCGGAGCTTCTTTCTTTGATGGATTTGCAGGACGAGCCGAAGAAACTGATAGTTGAATATTCTCATGGCATGAAGAAGAAGCTTTCGCTCGCTTGCGCGCTGATTCATCGCCCGGAGATTCTGTTTCTCGACGAGCCGTTTGAGGGCGTGGACGCGATTGCTTCACGCACGTTGAAAGATCTGCTGACAAAGTTGACGGCCCGCGGTCTGACGGTGTTTCTCACTTCGCACGTGCTCGAGATCGTCGAGCGCCTGTGCAGCGATATCGCGATCATTTCTCAGGGCAAACTGCTGGCTTCCGGTTCGCTCCAGGAATTGCGAAAAGGAATTCAGATCGCAGACGATGGCCGGCGGGAAGGCCAGCCGATGTCGCTTGAAGACTATTTTATTCACGTCGTCGGCGGCACACGCGGTGTCGGCGAAGAGGAGGTTCTGCAGTGGCTCGGATGAACAAGTCCGACGAGTTTCAGTCTGTCGTCCTGGTGGAAGGAATTCTCAAGTGAGTCGAGCGACAAAGTGAAGGTCGTCGGATATTTGCGGCGGAGCTACTTCAGCACACTCACCGTCAAATGCGAAGCGTATTGCGCTGAGTGATAAACACGCTCGGTGGCTCTCTGAAAATCCGCATCGCGGCCCAATTTATAGTTCAGCATAAACTTTTGCGGGTTGCGCGCGACGAGCGGAAACCACGTGCTCTGGATCTGCACCATGATGCGATGCCCTTTCTTGAAGGTGTGCACGATGCCCGGCATCACATAAGAGATTTTCGTTGGCGTGTTTGGACTCAACGGGACGGGCTTTTCAAAGCTGTTGCGAAAGCGCGCGGGAAAAGGTTCGCCGCGCAGGAGCATTTCGTAGCCGCCGGGCGCAAACACGCAGGCAGCCGAACTGTCAGGCGGGCGCATTCTTTCGGGTTGACCGTTGGGCAGCTTCTTTCCCGTTTCCGGATATTGATAATCATCCGGAAAGACGTCGATCAGTTTGACAATAAAATCCGAATCCGTCCCGCTCGAGGAAACGAAAAGCTCGGGCTTGATGTTTCCCGCCACCGTAAGGTCCTCAGTCAGAGGATCGGTCTGATAAACGAGAACGTCCGGGCGTCCGGCGACAAAGCGTTGATCTTCGGTCATAAAATCGCGCGGATAGTTGAGCGTGATCTTTTGCGTGTAAGGAACCGGATTCATCGGATCACTGACGTACTCGTCGTAAAGCGACTGCCCGGCCATTGGCGGATGCTTGCCCGTTTTTCCGTCGCCAAATACAAGTCGGCCGGCGGCCATTAGATACAGCGGCGTGTCAGTCGAAGCTGTAGGCGACCAGTTAGCAAAGTCCGTCCAGCGGTTCGCGCCGGTATCGAAGACGTTGACATCTTTGATTTGTGAGATGTCGCCCTTGTCTTTCAAAAAGTAATTGAAGAACGGCAGCTCAAAATGTTCGCGATAATAGACGCCCGTCTTCCCTCCGAAGTAAGCCGTGCCGAGCCACTCGCCGTCCGAGCGCGCCCAGCCACCATGAAACCACGGGCCCATTACGAGGACGTTGAAAATGCCCGGATTCTGGCGTTCGATCGATTGGTAGGTATTGAGCGCGCCGAAAAGATCTTCATTGTCATACCAACCGCCGACAGTCATCACCGCGGCGTGGATGTTCTTCAAGTTCGGAAAAATGTTACGTGCTTTCCAAAACTGATCGTAGTTCGGATGCGCCATCATCTCATCCCAAAACTTGATGCGCGTGCCGAGCTGCTTCGCGTAAATGTCGCCGGCATTACGCAAGCCTCCCATCGCCAGGTACAAGTTGTAACCGTCCTGCGATGGCGGTCGGAACGGTTTAAGATAAGCGCCGATCGAAGTCGGTGACGGGCGCGGCTGACCGAAGCCCGCAAAAAAAGCGTAGTTCTGCGCGAGAAACAGCGCGCCGTTGTGATGCATGTCATCGCCATGAAACCAGTCAGAAACTGGGGCCTGCGGCGAGATCGCTTTGACCGCCGGATGATTGTCGATCCCCGCCATCGAAGTGTAGAAGCCCGGATACGAAATGCCGTAGACGCCGACGCGCCCGTTGTTATTCGGAATGTTTTTGATGAGCCAATCGACGGTGTCGTACGTGTCTGACGTCTCGTCAATCTGTTTGCCGGTCTTGTTCGGAATGTAGGGGCGAACATCCATGTATTCGCCTTCACTCATCCAGCGCCCGCGCACGTCCTGGTAAACGAAGATGTAGCCTTCTTTGGCAAACAACTCGTCGGGTCCGAGCGACGTTCGGTACTTGTCCGCGCCATACGGAGCGACGCTGTACGGCGTGCGGTCGAACATGATCGGATATTTCTGCGACTTGTCTTTCGGCAGATAGATCGAAGTGAACAGCTTCGCGCCGTCGCGCATCGGGATCATCTGTTCCATCTTTGTGTAATGAGCTTTGACGTCGGCTTCCGTCTGGGCGTTAGCAATGAAGGCGGCGCAAAAGGAAAGAAGAAGCGCGGAAAGAAGAACAGAAAAGAATCTTCGCGAGTTCATTGGCGTGCTCCTGATTGTCGGATTCAAAGTGCGAGCGCAGTATAACTCAGGCGGTGTTGAGTGATAAGGGAGAGAAAGCGTAGGCAGTCGTTTCGATCTCTCGGTGGATGAGATTATCATTCACACCTGACTTCAGCGACGTGGTGGGATGGCGTATTGATAGTCTTAGAGCGCGTCGATCAGCAAGTCTTTGGCGGCAAAGGTAAAGCTCGGACGTTTGCGGCCCTTCATATACTTCGCCGCAGTTTGCGAGAGTGCGGTCACCAGGATAGGCAACGCGATGGTGGCGTCGCAGTTCACGTAAGCCGTATGCGCGCCGCGAGCAAGCTTGCCGTAAACCAACCCTTCGTCAAACGAGACGGCGTTGGAACGGCCGCCTGGATGCGGCGCATCCGTGGCGATCTGAATTGCGTACTTATGACCGTGATGATGGTTTTTGAGGATCGTCGTCGAGGTCTCAGTTTGCTGGATAAAACTCTTAGTGGTGCCACCGCCGAGATTGATCACTCCGGTAACACGGGCCCGCACGCTGATGTTCATCAGGTCCAGAACGTCCTGGACAATATCAAATTGAAAATTGTTCTTCTTCTCAAACCGTGCTGCTGCTATCCCAACCGCGATGCCACTGTCGGCAATCGCGGGGCAAAAGATCGGCACGCGCGCTTTGTAAGCCGAAGTCATCACGCCATCTTCAGTCGCAATCTCTGCCAACTCGCGGCCGAGCAGATGGAGAAACTCACGCGTTGAGTATGGCCGCGTCTGGTCGAGTTGATTCGTAAAGCCGCCAACCCACTCGTTCGCTTCGTGATACTCTTCGTCGCTCGCGAGCAAGTCCCACATCCGGCTGATCTGGGCAGAGTCCAGTTCGGCGTCGGTCATGTTGGGATGGGCCTGGAAGTGATACCGCCCAAGAGTCTCGTGAAGATCGTGAAACAGCATTGACCCGGACAGCACGAGCACGTCAACGAAACGGTTCTTGATTACATAAGCCAGCAAACGCCGCATGCCCGCGGGGATCAGTGCGCCCGAGGCGGCCACCATGATGGTGGTATTGTCGCCAAGCATATCCAGCCAGATGCGGTGGGCCTCAGCCAACTGTCGACCGCCAAAACCGGCTCCTTCCATCTTTTCCAGCAGGCCGGCGACGGAACGATCTCGGTCCACCTGGACTGGACGCGTCGGCGTAATCAGGTACTTGGATGCTTTGGGTTTTCGCTGCGTGACCATAAGAGTCTCAACCTCTCAAATCGTTCGAGTCAATCGCCTCTGCGCCTCGAGCGTGGACCTGTTCCGTTAACCGCGAGGTAGGTGTAGGCGGTGTAGCGCGATTCGTAGAATTCGGCGATTTCGGTGCCCTCGGCTTCACTCAATTCGCCATCTTTGACGCGCTGATTGATCAGTCGACGAAAGCCATCGTGCAAAAGCGAGCGTTCGTAACGGGCACGCTCGGCAGCTTCGCCAACCGTCGTGCCTCGAATTACTTTCTTGATCAGGTAGCCTTCGTCATCAATGTAGATGTGCGCCTCGTGCGGCGCGCCGAAAAGATTGTGGTTATTACCCATGACCTCCTGATAGGCGCCCACGAGCATGAAGGCGAGATAGTACGGCTCGCCCTGGACCAGCGGGTGAAGCTCAAGCACGTGCTTGACATCGTGGAGGTCAACAAACTTATCGATGACGCCGTCGGAGTCGCAGGTGATATCGCAGAGCGTGGTGTACTCGCTGGGTGGTTTGTTCAACCCATGAATCGGGACAATCGGGAACAACTGGTCGAGCGCCCAGTGATCCGGAACTGAGCGGAAGACCGAAAAGTTCGTCAGATACTTTGCGCACAAGAGCCGTCGCAGATCGTCAAACTCTTCTGCCACGTATTTTGCCTGTTGCGCGTATTTATCGGCGCGTTCACAAACGTCCCAGAAGAGCACTTCGCCTTTTGCCCGATCTTCCAAGGAGATCAGACCCAGATTGAAGAGGGTGAAGAGTTCTTCGCGGTGCTCCAGCGCGTCGTGATAGTACTCGCGATAGTTCTTGACGGTGATCGATTCGCGCAAGTCGCTCAATTCGATCACTACCTGCGGGTCGTCGTCGTCAAGTTCAATTGGCGTGATGTCTTCGACTACAGTCTCGATCTCGTCCAGCACGTTTGTGATCAGGATGGCGTGATAGGCGGAAAGAAAGCGACCCGACTCCTGAATGATCGTCGGATGCGGCACGTTTTCGTCATCGCAGACCTGTTTGATCGTATAAATCACATCGTTGGCAAATTCCTGTGCGCTATAGTTGGCCGACGAATCAAACGCGGTTTTCGAGCCGTCGTAATCGACTGCCATGCCGCCGCCTACGTCAAGCAGATCGATCGGCACTTTCATCTGATAGACTTTGGCGTAGACACGTGCCGCCTCTTTCATCGCATTCTTGATTCGCTTGATGTCGGTGAGCTGCGAGCCAATATGGAAATGCAGCAGCCGGAGCATATCGATGCGATCGGCCTCTTCGAGGCGGCGCACGACTTCCAGAAGCTCGGTAGTGGTCAATCCGAACTTCGCCGCTTCGCCGCCGGATTTTTCCCAGCGACCAGAGCCTTTCGAATACAGCTTCACGCGCATTCCGATCATCGGCAGCGCGCCTTCGTGCCGCGCGGCGATATTCAAAACATGGTCGAGCTCGTTGAGCTTCTCGATGACGATGACGACTCGTTTTCCGCAGTTCGCTCCAGCGAATGCCAGCTCAATAAACTCCTCGTCTTTAAATCCATTCAGGACCAGGAGGCTGTCCGGCGATTGCTCGAGTGCCAGCGCAGCGTAGAGTTCGGCTTTGGAACCGGCCTCCAGTCCGAAGTCGTACCGGGAGCCTTCGCGTAGATATTCTTCAACGACCGAGCGCTGTTGGTTGACCTTCATGGGGTAGACACACATGTGCGCGCCCTGGTATTCAAACTCGCGTATTGATTTGCTGAATGCGCGCTGGAGTTTTCGCACCTGGCCTGCTACCAACTGCGGAAAACGTAGCAGCACTGGTGCGGTAATCCCGCGCCGGGCCAGATCATCGATGATCTCTTTGAGGTCCGCAGAGCGCGGGTCGCCCTCGCCGGGGTGTACGATCAGATTGCCCTTGCGATTAACGTCAAAGTAGCCGGCGCCCCAATTTTCGATCCCGTAGGTTTCGAGCGTTTGCTCAATTGCCGTGGTCAATTCGCGGTCTCCTGCCTTGCCCCTCGTACTTTTGCGCGCGTTACTCTCCTCGCGGAATCGTACTTGTACATCATCCGAATCGAGTAGCGGAGAATTCTTGGATGGAACGCTTAGTTGCGCAATGTAACAGAAAACTAAGGGTCGGTCTATAACTTTTTTTGTCCCCAAATGCGGCGGCGGAAGAGTTAAGTCTTGAGTCTCAAAGCATTTAGGTCGGAAAGGGGGCTTCTTCCTCTTCGAGGCCACACGGATGTTTGCGACCTAGACCTTGACATAATATGCTGCGTCACTATAATGCAGGTTTTTTTACGCGCCGTCGTTCCGATGACGATCGCTTCGTCCCGCAGATCAGACAGGGTTTCCAAACACTTCGCACCAAACACCACGCCGGGGCGAAGGGCACCCCTAACACTCCCAACAACCTTCAGGAGAACACATGAACGCAAAGACTGTCTTGAAATATGCCTCTGACCAGGGGGCAAAATTTGTTTCCGTACGTTTTACCGACCTGCCGGGCTCATGGCAACACCTGACTTTCCCGATCGGAGAACTATCCGAGGGAGTCTTTGAGGACGGATTCGGCTTTGACGGATCGTCAATCCGTGGCTGGGCGGCAATCCACGAGTCGGACATGCTGCTGGTGCCCGATGCGTCACGATTCTGGATGGATCCGTTTGCCGAGGAGCCGACTCTTTGTTTGATCGGCAATGCCGTGGACCCGATCACTAAAGAGGGTTACGCCTTCGATCCGCGCGCGGTCGCGATTCGCGCCGAAAGCTATCTTAGATTTACAGGCCTGGCAGACACCGCCAACTTCGGACCGGAAGCCGAGTTTTTTGTCTTTGACTCAGTGAAGTATCACAACGAGCAGAATTCCGCCGGCTACTCCATCGATTCTGATGAAGGCCACTGGAATACCGGTCGCGATGCTGATGAGTTTCGCGGCACGAATCTCGGCTATCACATTCGCGGCAAGGAAGGCTACGTCCCGGTTCCGCCCACCGACTCGTTGAGCGATCTTCGTTCCGAAATCTCTTTGATCCTGGCGAAGTGTGGCATCACCGTTGAATGTCATCACCATGAAGTAGCCACCGCGGGTCAGTGCGAAATCGATTTTCGCTATGCGACGCTGCTGGGCACGGCCGACAACCTGCAGATATTCAAATATGTAGTTCGCAATACTGCTTACCAGTATGGCAAAGCGGCGACCTTCATGCCCAAGCCGCTCTATGGTGATAATGGATCGGGAATGCATTGTCACCAGTCGCTGTGGAAAGGTGATAAGCCGCTGTTCGCCGGTGACGGCTACGGCGGGTTCTCTGAGATGGGGCTTTATTACATCGGCGGATTGCTGAAGCACGCCGCGGCCATCGTTGCGTTCGCGGCGCCAACGACTAACAGCTATAAGCGACTGGTTCCCGGATTCGAAGCGCCAGTCAATCTTGCTTACTCGGCGCGCAATCGTTCCGCGGCGATTCGCATTCCGATGTTCCACACGAATCCAAAGCTGAAGCGTTTGGAGTTTCGTCCGCCCGATCCTTCTTGCAATCCATACTTGGCGTTTTCGGCCATGGTGCTCGCTGGGCTCGATGGCATTCAGAATCGAATTCATCCGGGAGAACCGCTGGACAAAGACATCTACGATCTCTCACCGGAAGAGTTGAAAGATGTGCCGAGTTTGCCGGGTTCGCTCGATGAGTCGCTGAAGGCGCTCGAAGCCGATCACGAATTTCTGCTAAAGGGCGACGTGTTCAGCCCGCAACTGATCGACCGCTGGATCCGTTACAAACGCGAAAAGGAGATCGACGCGCTGCGCCTGCGGCCGCATCCGCTCGAGTTTGCGCTTTACTTCGACGTCTAGAGCCGTAGACTTTGATTTACTGCACATGGTCCGGAGATTGAGCAATCAGCCTCCGGACCATTTTCGTAGTGATCATTCGCGCAACGATTCGCCCTCTTTCGAACGAACGTTCGTCTTCGTGGATTCACCTCCTCACGTTGTAAATGGCGCTCAGAAATTGAGCTTCAGCGCGAATTGAATCAGCCGTGGGTTGTTGCTGGTCGAGGTGATGCGGCCGAAATCGCCCGGATTGATGATCTGTCCGGTGTTTTGATCGATGCTGCCACCTGATGAAGAAACGGCGTTGAGGTTGCTGATCGGGTTGGCAAGGTTCACATGGTTGAAGAGATTGAAAAACTCTGCGCGGAACTCGATGGTCTTTGACTCGCCAAACGGAAAGCGTTTGATCACCGAGAAGTCTACATTTGCCTGTCGAGGCCCTCGCAACACGTTGCGCCCGACATTGCCAAAGTCAGTTCCCGTCGCGGCCGCAATGGCTGTTCCGTTTGAACTGGAAATCAGTTGACCGGCCAGAACAGTCGGACGAGCGAACGCAAGTGGGTTGAAGGAGTAACCTGGTGGAATGTTGCTGGTCGCCGCCTCGCCCGGTGCCCAGTTTGGTCGCGCCAGCGCATTGCCCCCACCGGACAATCCATATAGTGAGCCAGCGCCCGTGTCGACGATGTCAATTGGTAAACCAGACATTGCGGTGATGATACCTGCGACTTGCCAATTCGATAACACCAACCCGCCAACAGTTGACCTCGCCGCAAAAGCTGGTCGTGGTAAGTCCCACAGATAGCTCAAGACAAAGCGATGCGTTCGGTCAAAGTCAGACACGCCGCGATTAGCACGATTATCAAGCTGGTTGCCAAGTATGAAGCCCGAATCAGCAGTTTGGCCCGTGCTAAAAGCCCCGCCCGAGGCATTGTCAATCGACCTGGCATAAGTATAGGAGCCGAGGAGTTGGAGGCCCTTTGATAGCCGCTTAGTCAAACTGATCTGTAGAGAGTTGTAAGTTGACTGGGCCGTCGTCTGTCTCTGTCCGAAGCTGTTGATTGAGACACCCTGAAACGGCGCTCGAAGTTGAGCATTTGCGGGTGTATTGGTTGTAATCAAATCTCCTGACAGGCCTAATGCGCGGAGCACATCGTTGATGATCGGTTGTTGCGGGCTTGCCAGCCGCGCCTGATTGATGCCGACATTCCGGAACAAGTTGAGCCCGCGACCGCCCACGTAGGCAACCTCCAGCAGCAAGTCTCTGCCCACGGCGTACTGCCCACTCAAGTCGTATTGATAAGAATAAGGGGTGCGGAGATTGCGGTCAAAGACTTGATCCGCCAGATCAATTCCTTCCACAAACCTCGGGAATGTGTCTGCCGACGGCAGGTGGAAAAAGGGATCCGCGAACGGTGGACTCTCACTCCTTTCTCTCCTGCCGATTATATAATTTGGCGGCAACGTGATGGCGTTGCCCAGGTGAGTAAGTGATGTGCGCGAGTAAAATATGCCGTACCCGCCACGCACGACCAGGCGGTCCGAATCAAGTGGCGAGTAGGCAAAACCAAGGCGCGGCGCAAAGTTGTTTGGATCGTTGCTCGTGACCACACGCTTGCCGACATTTGGCACATCCGGCAGATCGTATTGCGGAATCACATTGCCCGCTTGCACAAAACCGCCAACGGGTGGACCGCGCGGAATGCTACCGACGACAAGCAGGCGCGGTTTGTAGAGTGCCGGGTCGAAGGTCGTGATGCGCCCGCGCGTGTCATAGGCCGGCAAATCCAACTCATAATGCAATCCAAAATTGAGAGTGAGATTCCGGGAAAACTTCCAGTCATCCTGAACAAACAAGTTGTAATCAGTCGCGCGAAGACTGCGGTAGTTGATACCCGTTCCGAAGATCGACGCATTAACATTGCCAGTGAGGAAATCATTGAAAGAACTGAAGTCTATCTGCCCGCGGCTGTTCAGGTTCAGCGTGATGTTGACTTGGTAGGAAATGACTTCGACGCCCGTGCGAATGCCATGCTTGCCGCGGGTGATCGAGAGCGTATCCGCAAGTGTAGCTGAAGGTGAGGTGATCTGCTGATCAATTTGCGTGCTCGCCGTTCCGAAAGCTATCCCGCCGGCATTAGGCGCGATGCGAATCAGCGGCAGGCCCGGAAAAGTACTGCCATTGGAGCGGCTAATTCCCACCTCAGAGTCTTTCAGCGGCTCCTGAGGGAATGAAACCTGCCGAATGAAGTTGTAGCCGATCCGGACCTCATTAATCACGTTGGAACTGAACGTGTGAATGTCCTGAAGGGATACTAATCGATTGTTATTCTGCTGCTTAGCGGGGAAGCCAGGAACATTTGGGCCACCAAATAGCGCGGGGGTCTGCGGCGCGTTCGAGAAGAAGAATTTCGCCGCCAGCCAGTTCCGCTCGTTGACGCGGTAATCAATATTGGTGTTGAACTGATCCTCGCTGTAAGTTGAAACTGCAGAGCCGGAATAACGACCATTGGCCTGAGGTGTTGGGATAAGGAATTGGCCATTCGGCAACTTCGTGTTCAGTAGCGTCACCGCCACGGGATGGATTAAAGACAGTTTGAATGTTTGACGTAGCGTCGCCGCCGAACGGTCGTTCGTCAGACGCGGATCAATCAGGACACTGGATGACAGACTATTGGATGATGCCCCGTTGCGCTCTCGCGCAGCTTGATATGAGACGAAGAAGAAAGCTTTGCCTCTCTTGAAAGGACCGCCGAGCAGACCACCGAAGATATTACGTTTCAGAACAGGCCGCTTTGCGCCCGCACCTTTCAAAAACGGATTGTTGGCATTCAGGGCATCATTACGGAAGTACTCGTAGGCAGCTCCATGAAAGTCATTGGCGCCGCCCTTGGTGACTGCTTGAATGTTGCCGCCGCCGGAGCGCCCAAAGGTGGCATCATAAAGCGAGGTCTGCACTTTGAATTCCTGAATAGTTTCGGGCGCTGGAACTGCGATCCGCGCTGAGCCATTACCGATTATGTAGTTAGCATCGACTCCGTTCAGTTGGTAGTTGTCCTGATTTGCGCGCGCGCCGTTGACTGAGATGTTCTGCGAGTTACGGCCCACTGCGGTGTTGTCAGGAAGCTCAACGGAGGTGCCTGGCGACAATCCGAGAAGTTGTGTGAAGTTGCGCGTCGCCAGCGGCAGTTCCGAGACTGCGCGCGAGTAGACCACGCGGCCAAGCTGGGGACCATCTCTCTGGATCAGGGGAGGAGCGGTGCTGATCGTAACCGATTCTTTCAGGTCTCCAACTTCCAAACTTGCACTGACGACGATGGTTTCAGTGATAAGGATCTGGACATTATCGGAGACGGCTTGCTTGAATCCGTTTGCGATGATCGTTACCCGATATGTGCCGGGTGGCAACAGCGGTACCGCATAGCTGCCTTCACCATCAGTGGTGACTTTCCGTTCATCGCCGGTTGCTTTACTGATAATGCTCACCTCGGCTCCGGCGATTAGTGCGCCTCCTTCATCTTTAACGGTTCCGGCGATGCGGCCGGTGGTCTTGCCCTGGGTGAGAGCAGACACACTGGTCGGAGGCAAAAAGAGAAAGGCCAAAAATAAAAGTAATGAGACTGCTTTTCTGACGAACATCGCCATTCCCAAAGCCAACAAGAGTCGAGACTCAATCTTCAGGTTGTGTTTTCCAAAAAGGATAAGCTGAAGTTTGACATCATTGCGCGAGTCCAACTTGCCGCTTTAGGTCTTGGAACCTCGGGTCTGATCGCAAAGTATCGAACCTCGGATCCACGTTGAGATAGATCAGCTGGCCCGCGCGCTCGTCATAAGCTTTCTGTAGCTGCTCAAAGGCTTCATTCTTCTCGCCCAGGCCGGCGTAAATCAACGCTTGATTGTCCGGCGACACGTATTGATGCTTTGAATACTCCTTCAGTTCTTCCAGTACTCTCTGAGCTTCGCCCTTTTGTCCCGAAATAGCATAGGCATGGCCAAGTGCTGCAGTAGCTTCAGGGTTGCCCTTCGATAGAGGGATTGCTTTCTTAAACTCTGCGATGGCCTCTTCGTATCTGCTCATTTGCTCGTAAGCCTGACCGAGGTAGTAATGCGACCAGAAGTTTTCGCCCATCTCAAGCGTCCCCAGGCATTTTTGTATTGCCTGATCGTACTGGCGCATGCGCAAGTAATACCAGCCAAGATGCGCGTTCCACTGCAGATCCAGCGGATCGATCTCCAGGAGGCGCTTGCTCTCAGAAAGAGATTCGGCTGGGCGGCCGAGTGCAATGAGCAGATGCGAGTAATTATGGCGAGCTTCAGCATAATTTCCGTTCAACTCGATCGCTCGTTTGAGCTCTCTTTCAGCACCCGCAAGGTCCCAATTATCCCTCTTGACGCGTGCTTGCGCATGGTGAGCCTCAGCGAGCGTGTCATCAAGCTCCAACGCTTTGGTTGCGGCCGCAATAACTCTTGGATAGGCCTCCATCGGCGAGAGTGTTCCACGCGCCCCAAGCGTGCTATAGGAAGAAGCCAACCCGGCATACGCGAGAGCAAACTTCGGGTCCAGTTCGATCGCCCGGTTGAAATATCGAATGCTTTCCTGCAACTCTTGAGGTGTAAGCTTACGCATGTGGTAGCGGCCCTTCCAATATGCCTCCTGAGCTTCAGTACTCTCGGTGTAATGTTTAGCTACTTGCTTCTGCTCAGCGCTGCTCAATCGGAGGCGCAATTGTCTTGTTATGTCTCGTGAGATTTCTTCCTGCAAAGCAACAATGTCCGCCAGCTTATAGTTATACCGCTGTCCCCAAAGGTGGCGATTGTCTTTAGGATCGATGAGTTCAGTGCTGATTGAAATGTCATCTCCGTGACGAGTAAGTCTGCCCATCAGCAACGCGCGCACATTCAAGTCACGCCCAATCGCCCGCGGATCTGTTTGCTTTCCCTTGTAGCGCAACACGGAATTGAGTGAGCTGACTTTGAGGCTGGGAAGTTCCGACAGATTATTGATAATGCTGTCGCTAATTCCCTCGCTAAGATACTCAATATTGGGATCAGCACTAACATTGACGAACGGCATCACTGCGACCGAATCGATTGCTTCACTTGGTCTGGTCAGATAGAAGATGCCTGCAGCTGCCACTGCCAGACCTAAGAGGCCAACCGCCGCTGCCCACCTGTGTCGTCCGATCGCCGTCGTAATTCGTTGAATGATTGTGGTGTTGTATGCAGGAAGCAGGGCTACGCTGCCGGCCACCGGCAAGGCTTGCGCCGCTACGCTTCCGTGGCCATTCGTCTCTTCCTCTTCGATGATGAGATGAACGCCACTCTCTTCAGTGACAGTTGTTACCGGCGCGATCGACACGGTGTCGCTGACGGGTCGATCGAAAATATACCCACGTCGCGGTACTGTCTTGATCATCAGTTGCGCGTCATCATTCAAGGCGCGACGGACTTCGATCAAGCACTGCACGAGTGAATCGTCAGTCACCGCGGTGTCAGGCCAGATGACCCCGATCAATTCAGTTTTGCTGATTAACCGGCCCGGGTTTTCAACCAGGTATTTCAGCGCTTCAAAAGGCTTGGGACGCAGTTTGATTTCTTCACTACCACGCAGCAGGCAGCCGCGCGTCAAATCCAGCGTGAAGCCATCAAAGCGACGTGTTTCGTGAGAGAGCCTCTGCATAAGGAAACCATCAGTTCGCGATTCGGGTCAGTAGGAAGGTCTCTTTCCAATTCTGATCTGTGCTAATCCGCGTTAATCTGCGGCTAATCCTTCGTCTAAGTTGCCCACATCATAGACCCTCTTCGAACCTAGTCAATAGCCTTCGGCGATTCTTCGTCGTTTCCTCGTCACTTGTTCGTCCCTGACTCGTTACTCGCTTTCCAGCAAAGCGTAGATTGCGACGCGCCGAAAGGAGTCACGAGTGAGTAAATACCGACGAATCGAAATCAATGCCTATCACCGCCAGGTGACAGTTGTGTCCGGCGAATGGCGGTCTGGTGATGTGTTCGACGAGCAAGCCGTCCGGACTGACGATGAAGTTTCGCTCGATGACAGCGATTCATGCGAGCCTGTCGAGCCTGATTCGCCCGAGGGCCAACTGATCCTGGTCGAGGCCGTGCGTTCTCTGGAGCAACGCTTAACGCCCGAAGCTCGCGCGTTGATTTCCAGCGGTCAAAATGATCTCGCTCCGGACCGCTCCGCTCTCAAACGCTTTTGCTCGAGGCTGCGATCCTTCTTTCAACCTAACGCACTGCATTCATCACTTGATGAACATCCCGCGGTGAAGCAATCGGTCGAAGACTGATTTCGCTTGGTCAATGTCGCGAACAGTTCGCTTCAAACGTCGCGCCGCAAACGAATAGGAGAAAAGAGATGTTAACGAAAAAGAGAACAACTCGTTCGAGCTTCAAACTTTTGGTTCTGGCAATGTCCATCATCGTGCTTGGTATGCCGTCGGCCCAAGCACAGAAGTATTCCGATTGGTCGCCGCCAGTCAATTTGGGTTCAGCCATCAATTCGACCTTCAGCGATCAGCAGCCGGCGATCTCAAAAGATGGACTGAGTCTGTACTTCACTTCTAACCGCCCCGGAGGCGTCGGCAGCTTTGACATGTACGTCTCGCAGCGCGCGAGCGTCGATGACCCGTGGGGTTCGCCAGTGAACCTGGGACCGACGGTCAATACCACGTTCGATGAGGGCAACCCGGCCTTTTCACGCGACGGGCACTTCCTGTTTTTTCAAAGTAAGCGTCCGGGTGGGCTGGGCGGAATAGATCTCTGGGTCTCACAGCGCGAGCACACACAGGACGATTTCGATTGGCAGCCAGCGGTGAACCTGGGCCCGGGCGTCAATTCGGCTGCCGACGATAACGGTCCCAGTTATTTCGAGAATGAAGAAGATGGCTCGCCGCAACTCTACTTTGGGAGCAGCCGTGCAGGCGGCCTCGGTGCCGCCGATATTTATGTGAGTGAGCAAATGGCCGACGGCTCGTTCGGGCCAGCCGTGTTGGTGACGGAACTGAGCAGCGCATCGAACGAGAACGACCCTTCGATCCGGCATGATGGGTTGGAAATATTCTTTCACTCGAACCGCACTGGTTCAATTGGCACCGCACTCGACCTGTGGGTCGCAACACGCGAGAGCACGCTTGATCCATGGTCAACTCCGGTGAATCTCGGCAGCCCGGTCAACATTGCGTCCCAGGAACAGAATGCGTACTTGTCGTCTGACGGGAAAACGCTTTTCTTCTCCTCCGACCGTCCGGGTGGATTCGGCGGACTGGACCTCTACATGACCACTCGCACCAAACTGCGAGGACAATCAGGGAACTGACGCGCGGAAGCAACCTGGTAGCGCAGGAGTGCGCAATGCATGCGGGACGGCTGCGCTTCCAGAATGATTCTCGCGTCTTTAGATGAACACGGCCTTTTTCGCTCTGATAAGACAGAGGAGGCTCTTATGAAAAACCAAAGAAACCGCGCTCGACTTCGCGTTGCTCTGATACTGGCACTAGTCGGTTTGTTAGGTATCGTCGTACTTGTGCTAGCGCCTTCAAGACGCGCCTCTGCACAGGCGGGTGCGAGTTGGCGCTATACGGGCAATCTCAACTTCGCCCGCGCAGTTCACACTGCGACGCTGCTGCCCAACGGCAAGGTCTTGGTCGCGGGGGGCTCCGATCTTGAGAGCGCGGAGTTGTATAACCCAACGACTGGGGTGTGGAGTAACACCGGGAATCTCAATGCGGCCCGCTCAGAACACACGGCCACGCTACTGCCCAACGGCAAGGTCCTGATCGTGGGGGGCACCGTCGGTGGACCAGAAGATGTCGTCAGTGTGAACAGCGCGGAATTGTACGACCCGGCCACAGGGACATGGAGCAATGCCGGCAATCTCAACATAGCGTTCGCTCGCACTGCGACCCTGCTGCCCAACGGCAAGGTCCTGGTCGTGGGCGGGAACGCGGGGGAGCTATACGACCCAGCCACAGGGACATGGAGTAGTACAGGAAATCCAAATGCCGGGGGTACAGCGACGCTGCTACAAAACGGCAAAGTCCTGGTCGCGGGCACGAACGCGGGGCTATACGACCCGGCCACAGGGACATGGAGTAGTACCGGTAATCTCAATACGGCCCGCTCACAACACACGGCCACGCTACTGCCGAATGGAAAGGTCCTGATCGCGGGGGGTGGTGACTATGTCGGCGGTTTTTTCCACAAATTCAACAGCGCGGAAGTGTACGATCCTGCCACCGGGACGTGGAGCATCACCGGCAGTCTCAACGATGCTCGCGGTTCCCATACAGCGACACTACTGCCCAACGGCAAGGTCTTGCTCGCGGGGGGCTTCAACGATACGGGGCTTCCTAAACGCACGGAGCTGTAT
>WNGK01000712.1_pt1 | contig 36444 bp, 21 predicted proteins | sample 5400601 | NCBI WGS metagenome assembly WNGK01 (sample SAMN13153376, study PRJNA577476) | soil metagenome | isolation source: 60 cm soil or saprolite under Garry oak tree replicate 1 | place: USA:California | collected 2016-06-15 | reverse complement strand
GTGGTATCGACAGGGTTAGGGCCCAACGGCCAGGACAGAATTGTGGGTTCCGGAAATTCTGGCACGTTCTACCGCCGCCGGCAAGGTCTCCTCTAGATTAAGATGACGCGTTCTTCCCGACGGTCCATCGAGGTGGATCAAACGGCCTCGTTCCAGGACACGATCGAGGATAGCGGCCGCCATATCGTCGTCGTGGAGTACCTTGCCCCACTCCCGCAAGGGTTTATTGGTGGTGAAGATCATGGGCCGCTTTCTCAAGTGCCGGTCATTGACCACATGGAACAGGACGTTGGCGGCATCGGGTCCATACGTCAGGTAGCCGAGCTCGTCGATCACCAATACATGAGGGTGGGTGTAGGTTACAAGCGACTCCTGGAGACGTCCTTTCTTGCTGGCATTGGAGAGATCCTCGATGAGTTCGGCAGCGGTTGTGAACAGAGTTTCGCAGCCATTCTGGATCGCTCGATATCCGATGGCAATCGCCAGATGAGTCTTACCGCGGCCTGTCTTCCCGAAAAGGACCAAGGACCGGCCCTCAGTGACGAAGTCCGGTCCCAAGTAGGAGCCCAGCAGAGACTGCCGAAGAGTCGATTGCCATGTGAAGTCGAACTCATCGATGGTCTTGAAGAAGGGAAAATGCGCGCTTCGCGTGCAACGCTGGAGACGCGTTTGCTTCCGCCGCGCTACTTCTTCCGCCAGTAGAAGAGCGAGGAAGTCGCGATAGGACCAACTTTCCTTTTCGGCTCGAGCCGCGACCTCTTGATAGATCCGGCGCATGTGTGCCAGGTTGAGGCGCCGGAAGTGAGCCTCGAGCTGGTCCTCGGAAAGTTCGCCCGTCCAAGGAATGGGGCCGTTCGTTTTTGCCGTCATCGATGACTCTCGTCGATCTCTCCGATTTATTCCTTTCTTCACTGGATCACCTCCGGGAAGACTAGCGCGTGCTGCAGGAAGTGCTCTATGTAGGAAGCACCAAACACTTGTTCCTTGAGTCCGTCCTCCATGGCTCGGCGAAGAACTTCCGGACCATGGCTCTGCAGGATGTCGTGCAGTCGGTCCACATCGTGGAACCATTGCCGAGGCCGGCGATGAACGATTTCCGTCAAGTACTGGAAAGCAGGCTCTCCCAGATCTAACAGCTGTTGGCGCTTGAGATAGCGCTTGCCTCTCCTGCCGGATACGGCGGCCACCAGGGCTGCGCGGTGCTCCGCCAACGTGGAGCCCTCGTGGGCAGTGAATTTCCGCGGATGCGTCGCTTCATGCCGACCGGCAACAATCCGTACTCGGTCGGCATACAAGTACAACGTCCCCGGCATGCTGATCGCCTCCGGTGGCATCGAGTAAGGATGTCCCTCGTGCAGCACAGTCCCGGTGGGGCCCACATAAACCGGGATACGCAGAGCGAGCTCTTCCGGCCGCACTTTCAAGGGGCGAAGACGAACCGTCTCCTCCGCAAGACGTACCGCCGGGATGACTCCCGTCGCCCGGCAAGGACGCTCTTGGTTCACTTCCTGATGCCACTCGAGTAGTTGCTGCTGAAGATCTTCCTGGTCCTGAAAGCGCCGCACCTTGAAGAAGGAAGATTTTACGAAGCCCACCAGGTTTTCCACGGTTCCTTTCTCCTGCGGTCGATGTGGCCAACACAACTCCACGCCAATGCCCATTTCCAGGGTCGCGTAGGCGAAGGTCGGGTTCCATTCCGTCACCTCACCATTTCTCTTCCAATGCAGAGCTACGGTCTTGGGTCGGTCGAACACGCACACCAAAGGAACTCCACCCCAGCGGTCGAGATGCTCGGCCAGGTTTCGCACCAGGCTCTCCACCGTCTCATCCTTCACCACACTGACACCGAGGGAGCGGGAATATTTCAGGCGAGACGCAAAGAAGTGGATCCGATGACTCGACCCATCGAGAAACTCGATCTCCACCTCTCCGAAGTCATGCTGACTAAATTCCCCGGGCAGCCCCTCGAAACGAACCAGGGGCTTAGCTGGCTTCGGGCGCACCGAGGCCACCAGCGCATACAAGACGGTTTTGCCTCCTCCATAGCCAGCCTGCCGCACCCGCCGCAGGATTTCCAGGGAAGCTAGTTCGGGCTTTTCTTCCAGAATCTCCAGCACCAGTTTCCGGAAATTCTCCACCATGCTGGGTCTGCCGATCCGCCGCTTCCCGCGCTCGGCAACATCATCCACATGAACCACCGGACTTTCTTCGGCGATCCGCTTGACCGACCGTAGGGAGACTCCTGTCAAACCTGCTACCTCCGTCTTCCGGTGACCGGCCTTCAACAAGATTTCGACTTCGTGTCGTTTTAGCCCGACTTTCGCAGTTCGAGGCTATTGAGTGAAGTAAGTGCCTTATATTCAATGAAGGCTGCCCAAAGGTCTTCACTACAAAACGCCAGGCTACCGACTGGCTAGGATGCAGCTTCTGCTGCTGAAAAATTCGCGGTGATCCGTGGGGGCGGCTGAGTAGGCAACTCCAGTTTGAGTTTCTGCAGGAGGATTTTGGTGTCCTTTTCCGGCTGGGTGTAGCGCGGCAGAATCAACCAGCGTCCGTCGACCGTGGGTATCCATACGTCGATCATTTGGATCGTGGCCAGCTTTTCCATCACCGCCGTTGGTGTCAGACCGGGCGCATGCAGCCACAATCGGTTCTTGAGCGTGACCTGCAGGCAGTAGGCCAGAAACGCAATCAGGATGTGTGCGTCCACGCGATGTTCCAAATGATGATAGATGGGGCGAATCCCCAGTTCGCTCTTCAGCGATCGAAACGCGCCTTCGATCTGGGTCAGTTGCACATAGCGGGTCCAAAGCACAGCGGGATCTGCACTCGTGAGATTGGAGCGCAGCAAGTAGTGGCCATCGCGCAGTTCGGCCTCTTTGAGCTTGTTCTGATCCACGGTAAAACGGAAGGACTCGCGGGTGACAGGCTGCTTGGCGTCGGGCACTTGCATCTTCACAAAGCCGAAGGCTCGGCCAGCTTCGGTCTTGGCGGCGCCGATGCGCATCAGTAACTGATCCCGCGAAGGCAAACTGCGCCGCATCGCACGCAGCTTGCGCAGTAATCGGGCCAGCCGTTTCCGCCGCATGGCGATCTCTTTGCGTTGCCGGCCTTCGCTCTTAGCCAGCACAAAGAGTTCGCCGTCCTGTTCAAATAGCTTCACTTCCACCGAGTCGCGGACCTTATACCAAGGTAGATCCAGCCACTTCTTTTCGTATTGCTTAATCTTGCCTTTGCCGGTACCCACCAGATAGGACATCGGCCGCGCCGGATTCCTCATCTCCGCTAGAATCGCTTCGCTGGGGATGCCACGATCCATCACCCACATCCGTTTCGCCTGGCCGTAAGTGTTTTCGATCTTGTCCAAAAATCCGCGTAGGGTGGTGCGATCGGAAGTATTGCCATCCATGACTTCATAGGCCAACGGGAAACCATCGGGGGTGATGACCAGGGCAATCACCACCTGCAAGCAATCCGGCCGGCCATCGCGGCTGTAGCCGTGTTTGGCCTTTGGGTTTTCTTCCATCGCGCCTTGGTGGGTAGGGACGGACCTCGAAGCGGTAGCCCGTTGCGGAGCCTCGCTGTAATCCGACTCTTTCGAGCCGGTGCCCTCACCGAGTGAGCGTGGCTTCTTGTACCCGTCCCCCCGCGTAGAACCCATCGTGCAGATTTCCCGCAATGGGCTCCCCAGAGTGCTTTTGCCAGATTGACGTCCTCAGACCGTTGGGTGAAGCGACCGTCTCGGTGGCAACGGCAGCTTGAACCACTCGCGAGTGCTCAGGTAGCTCCAGTGGAGCCGATGTCGCTGGCTTTGCTGGCTCAGCGTGCGCCGCCACTGCAGTTGAACTTCATGGCGTATCCAGTCCAGTTTCTCCTGGCAATGATGCAGCCGGAAGTACTGATAGAAGCCCTGAAGCATTTCCCGCAGATGACGTTGCTGAGCGCGTCGAGGCCAGTGCATATGCTGATCCAACCACGCGTGGGTGCGAGCGAGGAACTTGCGACAGCTCTTTACACTCGGCAACCGAATCACAGCGAACTGTCCACCGCGATCGGTCCCGCCGACGTGCTTGAAGCCGAGAAACTCGAAAGTATCCGGCCTCTGACCGTATTGCGCGCGTCGCTCCGCGGCAAAACGGCCAAAGAGCAGCAACCGAGTTTTCTCCTCGGCCAGTTCCAGGTTAAATCTTGCGAAACGCTCCCGCAGCTTCTTTTGAAAGTCTTCGGCGTCTGTCAGATATTGGAAACTCACCACGAAGTCATCGACGAAACGCACCAGGTGCGCCTCGCCCTGGCACTGTGATTTGAATTTCCTCTCGAACCACAGGTCCAGCGCAAAATGCAGATAGATGTTGGCGAGGATGCATGAGATCGGACCGCCCTGGGGAGTTCCCTCCTCGGAGCGGACAACGACTCCATTTTGCATTGCTCCAGCCTTGAGCCATTTTCCAATCAGGCTCAGGATGACAGGATCCGCAATGCGCTCCCTCACCATCTTCTGTAACCACGAATGACAAACATGAGTGAAGTACCCGCGAATGTCGGCCTCAAACACGTGGCTCACCTTCTTGGTCACGATCTGCACGCGTAGTGCGCGCAGCGCGTGATGAGGGCTGCGCCCGGGCCGATATCCATAACTGGCGTCGCAGAAGTCTGCTTCGAAGATCGCTTCGAGAATGCGCGCCACCGCCTTTTGAAGCAGGCGGTCTGCGACCGTGGGAATTCCCAGCGGCCGCGTGCCGGCCTTGCCTGGTCCCTTGGGTATGTCTACCCTCCGAACTGGCGGAGCCCGGTAGGTGCCGGCTTTGAGCCGTTCACAGATCTCCTGAACCCGCTGTTCCAGCTCGCTCTCAAACTGCTCGATGCTCTCCCCGTCAACTCCACCCGCTCCGCGCCGGTTGATCGTTTTCCAAGTTTCCTTGAGAAACTCCGGTGTGAGCAGATGCGCCAGCGAGGTGAAACGCACCTTGCGATCCAATTGCGCTTTCTTGGCTATCTGAGCCAGTAATGTTGACACTTTTACCCGTCTCCGTGTGTACGGCCAGTGTTTCCCCAGCCCAGTCTCACTCTGCCTCGCCCCTTCCCCTTGTACGCGGCTTTCCCGCGCTCCGAGTACCGTATGGGCGAGTCCGACTTCCACCGTCGCATCAGCCTTCCTCAGAATGGTTCTTTCGGTCGACCTACTCGGCCCGACATGCGACCGAGACGGCGGTGGATCTCCCAGGTTCCTGACGCTTCCATTTCCGGACGTGCCGTGCTCTTAGACCCCGCCGCAGTCTCCGGCGGTCATCGCCATAGCGACCGCCTACTGTTGCCTTCCAGATATTCGACCCTGTCGGCCCGCGGATGTCGACTCACGAGGCTCGATTGCTTCACTTGCGTTACAGCCCGTCCGTCGCTCTGCCTACGCTTAGCTCATGTCGTTACCTCCATAAGCCCAAGGCTCGATTTCCGGTGAGGTGGCTCTCCCTCTTTCCGGCACGGGAATCTCACCCGCTGGAAGCGCCAAGCTTCGCCTGGCGCACCGAAATACGTGCTCGTCAAGTCGTAGAGCAGCACCTCGAAGTCGGCATGAAACAAATCCGCCCACTTCTGCTTCAACCATACGAACAGTTCCTGCTTGTGCGCCAAGATCCGATCCAGGCAGCGATAGAGTCGGTCTTTCTCCGCCACCGCAAAATCTACTCCCAGCAATTCGTCCATCGCGCTGCCCAGAAACCATTGCCGATGCACTCGCCACTCGCTGCCCGGATCGATCCACCGATTCACCACTAGCAACTGCAACACCTTCTCCCAACTCACCGCTTCTCGTCCGTCCGGCAGTCGTTGTTGCCAGAAATCGTCCAGGCCCAACTGACGCCACAGTTCGCACGCCAGCCAGCAGTTACCAAACGCGCGCGCCCGCCGCAATTCCAGTCCGCTCATTTTCACCCGCACACCGTCGGCCGCATCCTGGGGAATTTCCCGGTCTTCCGGAAACAGACTCAGGGTGAGCGAGCTCTGCTGATCTTCGTCGAACACCTCCAAGCTCTTGCGCCAGGCCACCGCTTGTTGGTCGTTGACTTCGCCCAAGTACAGAACCGTGCGCTGCGCCATCTTGCCCGAACTCAGCCGATGACTCTCTACGATGCTGAAATAGCGATGATCCTTACCATCCTTCTTCCGCCTTGTGCTCCGCAGAAACATCTCATCCGCACAATGACAGAAAACCCCTCCAGGCGGAAGTGGGTAGGTCTTCACTACAGCGTTTTGCGAAATCCTGCGTTGCGGTTACGGGGCTTACGCCCCATCGCTAGGGAAAAATTGCCTGAACTGCGAAAGTCGGGTTAGCATTCCCAACATCCTCCTCCCTCCGCCCCGCTCTTCTCACGAGGCGGGGCACAGAGAGATTTCTAGTCCTTCCGGCCATCGCCGGGCGTGCCAGAATTTCCGGAATGAAGGGGGTCAGAATTTTCGGAACCGACAGGCGGCCGAGGCTCGACTATTCGGAGAGGAGGAGGATGGGTCTCCCACCACATGCGGAAGTTAAGAGAATAAGAAAGACACAAAGCAAACTCTTCATGGGAATCTCCGGCGAAAACTGCGACGAGGAGGCACGAAGTAGCTGTCGAGCGCGAATCGAAGAACAAATGGAATTCGCGCTGCGAAGCCCAACAACCGGAGTTTAAAGATGCATCTACTTGCCTTCAAGCTGTACGCAAATAATTAGTTCGCAGACCCGTTCAGGCCGCGATTGACACCGACGAGGGCAGGTAATTCACCGGCTTTTCATGCAACAAAAGTTCTGTCGCCTGAACTCGAGGGTGGGCATGGAACCACTCCTGCACGATTTCATCGCAGAGGAAGTTGGCAACGGAGAGAAGGGTCATACCCTGATGATGGGCCATCCAGCATCGCACCAATTCGCAGTGCTGGCGCCATCGGCCGGAAGCGGTGAAATCCGCAGATTCGTAGAATCCGTAAGCGCCGAACCAGCCATCGTGTGCCATCCTGCGCAGATTTTGCAACGCTGCTTTGGGAGTAGTGCCGAGAGTCAGGAAAGTTGAATACGGTGAAATAACGACGGCCTCGACTTCCCCTTGGTGTAACGACAGCTGCGGGATTCCGAACGCGTGATATTGATAAGTCCCAGCTTGATCTCGCGCGGAGTAGGCGGACTCAGAGATTCCCCACGGGATGCGTTTGGGCGCGGTAAATTCCTGCTGTGAACGCACTGCCGCGTGGCGCGAGCGGTCGAGCAGTGTGCCGGGATAAGTCCGCATCCACAATGAAGGCATCAGGTACTCAAACATAGTGCCGGTCCAAGAGAGCAGGACCGGCCGACCGCGATGGTTCGTATGCGTACGAGCGAGCAGAAACCATGTCTCCTGCGGAATCTCGTCCTTCGCGATGGCCACGAATGTTGCAATGCGCGACTCCGAAGCCAGCAGGTCGTAACACGCGGAATGCACCTGGTCGGCTGCCGTTTCAAAACCAATTGACAACAGCTTGCGTCGCCGGTTCCAGAGAAAGCCAAATTCCATTTCATCGGCGAGCCTGCCGGCATCTGTTGCCAGAGCCTGCAATTCCGTAGTCAGGCGTACCGCGTCCATTCGCGCGCCGGAGACCAATGAGAGCAGCCGCCGTAAGATTAAACTGCGGTCGCCGCGCTGGGACTCAGAGGCAGGCAGCGACTCAATCGCAAGCTGCAAATGCGCCGTGAGCTTGCCTAGGACTTCAGGCAAGTCCTTGAGTCTCACCGGTTCCAGAGGCAAGCGAAGGGTGGAATCCCGGCGGATCTCGGCGAAATCCTGCAGCATCCATGGAGCAAACCGGACCACATTTTGGCGGAATTGGTGAAGACGCGTGAGGGACTGTTCAGTGAACCACTTTACTTCCGGCGCGGGTTTTGACCTGCCTTGCTTGCCGGAGATGCGGTCGAGCGCCGCTCGCGGGAATTTCAGCAGAGATGTGGCCCCGTCACCGGCCAGCGATTTTCCCTCTATCCTCGCAAACAAGCGCCCGGAGAATACCCCTAAATCGGTCAGGATTCGCAAGTGGTCGAGAAATCCTTCAGCCAGTTGCGGTCGCAATATAGGTTGCTCCATTAAATACAGACAGCCCTGCTGAAGTGTCCAGAGCGAGGCCACCAGATTTCCGCTGTCCACGGAAGAAACAAAAAGCGGGGGCAGAGGTTTTAGTGTTCGCGTGTCGTACCAGTTATAGAGATGACCATGATGACGTGGCAGTTTGCGGATCACAGCGAGAGTGCGCGCAGTCTGCTGGGTGAATTCCGGCACCGTCAGATATCCAAATTCGCACGCGACCTGCCGGGCATTGAGGAGAAAGCCGATGTTTGTAGGGGACACACGCGCGGCAATTTGAAATGGTTCCTCCTGCAGATTGTCTGGAACCAGCCAGTTGTGTTCCGCAGTACTGAATTCAGCGAAGTAACGCCAGGTGCGGACGGCAGCGCGGCGCAGGAACAATCGGTCTTTCTCGGATGCCTCGGTGCGCGAGGGCTGGGGCGGACGATTCAGCCACATCGAGACAACTTTGCTACACGCCCACAGCGCAATCATCGGCAGGGCTGAGGCGAATGCCGGTCGGCGGGTATAAAAAACCGTCAAGCCCAGGGCGACGGCGATCAGTGCCATCCAGTTCAGATAGGTGTCCACCGGAGTCCGCCTGTTTCCGCCAATTTCGGCTTCAGCCGCAGTTTCCCACTCGAGCAGTCGCTGGCGCGTGATGATACGGCGAATCAACGTACGCACCACGGCGTCGAGCGAGACCAGCATCTGGTGGGGAAGGAACGTCAGATTAAGAAAAACACTCACATTCGAAGCGAAAAGAGCAGACACTGCTTCGCGGGCGACCGCCAACTTTTGTTCGGCTGCTGCGCGAACCAGGGTGAACAGGAACTCGAACCAGACCGGTGCGAACAAGATGAAGATTGTCGCAATGGTCCAACTGCGGGCAGAGCCGGGCAGCAACAGCCATCCCAAAACAAACAGCAGAAAAGTCGCGGGCTCGACCAGGCTGCGGCGGAGGTTGTCGAGGATCTTCCACTGGGAAACCAGCGAGATCGGGTTCGTCACCAGGCGCCCGGTTTCGTCAGGAACGCGGGAGAATAACCAGCTCGTGATCTGCCAGTCACCGCGTAACCAGCGATGTTTGCGGCGATTGTAAGCGCTGTAGTGCGAAGGGTAATCCTCGATGACTTCGGTATCGGTCACCAACCCCACGCGGGCGTAGGCCCCCTCGATCAGGTCGTGGCTAAGAAGGGCGTTCTGAGGGAAACGGCGGTCCAGAACCCGGTGGACGATCGCAACTTCGTAAATCCCTTTTCCCGCGAAGATTCCCTCGCCGTAGAGGTCCTGATAAACATCGGAGACGGCCCGCGTGTAAATATCGAATCCAGTCTGTCCGGAATAGATGTTCGCGAGGCGGGAGCGCGAAGCGCTTTGTACGCTCACCCGTACACGAGGCTGAAGAATGCCGTAGCCCGCGACCACGATGTTCTTCTCCGGATCAACGATGGCTTGGTTCAGCGGATGCGCCAGGGTGCCAATCAGGCGCTGGGCCGAGCCGCGCGGCAACTCCGTGTCGGCGTCAAGAGTGATGACGAATCGTACTTCTGGAAGAACGGAGAGATCACCTGCCTTGACCGGAAAACTGTCATAGTGGCCGGTCAGAATCTTATTCAAGTCCATCAGCTTGCCGCGCTTACGTTCCCATCCCATCCAGACTTTCTCGCGCGGGTTATAAATGCGATGGCGGTGGAGCATCAGAAACGAACCCATCTGTTGGCCCGAATATTTTTCGTTCAATTCCTTGATTAGCTTTGCGCATCGATCCACTAGCGGATCGTCTTCGCGGGAAGGCACAGGCGAATCAGGCAGGTCGGTGAGCAACGCAAAGTGCAGATTGCGGCCATGATTGCCCAAAAAGCGGACCTCGAGATCATCGACCAGACGGTGTACTTGCTTTTCATTTAAGAGTAGAGCGGGAACGGCGACGAGAGTTGTGCAATCCTCCGGAATGGTTTCCAAAAAGTTGAGTTTGGGCAGAATTTCAGGACGCAGCAGGGCGGTCGTCAAATAATTCATGAGCTGCGCTGCGCTTTGTGAGCAGGGCAGCAGCAGCACCAGCATGGAAAACAGAATCAGGCCGGGAGAGGTGACGGTGCTGGTGAGCAGCAGCACAATGGCTGACATGATCCCGAAAGTGAGCACTTCAACCCCTGGCAGATAAAACTCATCAGGGTGGCTGCGAAGAAAAGTGCGAATGCGATACGCGAGCGATGGATTGAACCCGACTCGCTGGCGCAGTTTTTCCGAACCCTGCCCCAGCAGGTAATACCCGATGTGGGATTCGCGCGCGGCTTGTCTGGGGTCATCGAATTTCTGTTGCCCAGCGTGACGGGCAAGCGCCAGCGCTTCCGACGCGACCTCCATTTCGGTGGAATCGGAGCGCTCCGCAATCCTAATCAGTTTTTCGCAGTAAAGATTCCGGCTTTCGAAATCCATCCGGGAATAGGCACCCGCGGGGTCCTGTCGCAGAATCCGATCAAATGCAATCTGCGGTTCCAGGACCTCCCGCCACTGCAGTTGGTTGATCTCGCGCAGGCTGCGAACACAGATTCCGATCCCTTGCGATAAATCAGAGTCTTCGAGCAACTTCCTGCCGCGCGCGGCAACTTGATCGAGCAAGGCCAACTCCATGGCTGGTATGAGTGCCCAGAGTTCACGGAACTTGAGGACGGTCGATTCCTGGAAAGCGCCGAGATAGGCGATGAAACTCGACTCGCTGAAATCGAAGTCCACGGCATGAAGAAATGCTTCGGCGACCGCCGCGACTCGCGGTATGGTGGTGCCCCTGGGCGTCCGGAGGTGTGGCAGTCGGCGCAGCCGCTTGAACGCATTCCTGGTATTCCCCAGTTCCGCTCCAAGCAGCGGCATATTGTCGCGCAACCAGCGGAGATCGTCTGGATCTGATGGATTCCGAGTAGTCCGATTTACCTTCTCCAGCACAGGACGGAGCGCAGCCGCCATCGCATTCCAACGAACGGAGAAGAAGCGGGACTTGTGTACGCCAGGGTTCCAGGCGAGCCGCCGCGCGACTTCTTCGGCATTCCGGCGCAGAGCGTCGGTATCCGGAGCGGCTTCCTTGGCTCCTTGCGGCACCCGCTCGGCTTCAGCTTCGATCATCTCAAGGTGCGTATTCTGCGGCATTCTGGTCCCTAACGGTAGCTGGCGGCTTGCAGTTCGAACATTTCCGCATAGCGGCCGCCCATGCGGGTGAGTCTTTCGTGAGTGCCTTCTTCGGCGATGTTGCCATTCTCTAGTACTACGATGCGGTCTGCCATGCGCACGGTTGAAAAGCGATGTGAGATGAACAGTGCCATCTTCCCTGACGTGAGTTCTGCGAAGCGCTGGAAGACCTGGAACTCACTCCGCGCATCGAGCGCCGCCGTGGGCTCGTCGAGCACCAGCAACTGTGCATCGCGCAGATAAGCCCGAGCCAGCGCGATCTTCTGCCACTCGCCTCCTGAAAGGTCCAGCCCACCCTCAAAGCGTCGGCCGAGCATCTGTTCGTATCCGGCGGGAAGTGTCGCGATCACTTCGTCGGCCAAGCTTTTCCTCGCAGCGGCCTGCAGTAATGGCAGGTCAGCGACTTCTTCTATCTTTCCCACAGCAATGTTTTCCCGCGCCGTCATCTCATAGCGCATGAAATCCTGGAAGATGACCCCAATTTCTCGATAAAGGTCTTCCAGGTCGTACTCGCGAAGGTCAACCCCATCGAGCAGGATCTCGCCTTCAGTTGGATCGTAGAGGCGCGTGATTAACTTGACGATGGTGGTTTTGCCCTGCCCATTCTCGCCAATCAGGGCTACACGCTCTCCGGGGCTGAGACGGAAGTTCAACCGGTTCAACACCAGCCGAGCGCTTCCGGGATAGCTGAAGGAAACATCGCGAAACTCGAATCCCTGCCGAATAGGGCGCGGCGCCGGAAGTGCATTGGGCTTGGACCGGATGGTCGGCTTCATGTCAAAAAACGCCAGCAGGTCGGTCAGGAACAAGGCTTGATCGGCAATTCCAGAGAGCGTGGAAAAAACCTGCTGGATGTTACTGCTGGCTTGAAGAATGGCGTTGGTCAGAAAATAAAAAGTACCGATGCCCAGCCTGCCTGCAATGGTCTTCCAGATCACATACGCATAGGCTCCGTAATATCCGCCGGTGCTGACGAACGAGAGAATTGAACCAATGCCGAGCCTCCGCCGCGCCAGCGCAACGTCCTGCTCATAAATAATGTCGGAGAGCTTGGCAAACCGCTGGGTGAAGAACCGGCCAAGACTGAAAAGTTTGAGCTCTTTCGCTGCCTCTTTTGTAGCTCCAGCCTGGCGAAGATAATCGAGCTGCCGTTTGATCGGGGTCTGGCGAAAATTCTTAGCATAGCCGAGAAAAGCGAAGTGGGTTTCGCCCAGAAACGCCGGCACTACTGCGGCAATCAGCAGCAACATGAGCCACGGCGAGTAAATCATCACTGCCACCGACCACGCTACAGCGGTGATCAACTGCAGTTCCAGCCGTCCGATAGATTGGATCATGACCAGCCGGTCCGTGGCCTGCACGCGGGCGCGCTCCAGCCGGTCGTAAAAAATAGGATCTTCGTAGGCTGTGAGATCCAGGTCGGAAGCGTGCCTCATGACCTGAATGCTGACATGGCGGGTATATTTGTTCGCCAGCAGAGAATCGGCGTAATCGATCATTCGCGCGACGATGCTGCTCAATACCGCGAGACCAAACTCCGCAAGCACCAGCCGCCAGAGCCGGGCCGGAACCGCCCCGTGCGCTTGCAGAAGGTGGACCAGAATGTCGATGATCAGCTTGGGGATCCATGCCAGCGCGACCGGAAGTAATGCAGCCACTACACGCGCAGCGATGCCAAACGTGACCACTCCAGACCCAGATTCCCAGACGATTTTCAAAACAGGGGGGACGTTGCGGAGAGCCGAGAGACGCTCCCGCCAACTGCTCCAGAAGTTTTCTTCTTGTGACATTTGGCCGAGTTCCTGGCCCGGCTGAGTCGTCATGAAAGCTGCAGCGCCCAGCTAGTAAGCACGAGAGATGCCGAAAACCGGTGCAAGGTTTGACAGAAGCGGCACTTGGCGCAGCTGGCGGTCCCGCCAAGTGCTTTCAGGTCGCATTACCATTATAAACAAGCGAGCTTCGAGCCGGATGAATCGTTGCTAAGGCTTTCGTCCTAATTACCACGGTTATTCCGGCCGCCCTGATTCCTTTGACTCGCGATCGTGAGCGCGACACCATGCGGATAGCGCAAATATTCGCGAGATGGCGCCACGGTTCGTGAAAATTTTCCCGAGTTAGTGAAAAGATTTTATTTTTTCCGAGTTCCACAGGGCTGATAAGAACAGCTCTCCTTGATACTTGAAGGTACTGTCAGTTTCGATGAGTTCGACCCGCCGTCAATTCCTTCGCGTAGCGTTGACCGGGGCTGCGGTTCTTCCGTTTGCAGGAAAGACCCTAGCCTCCGATCTGCTCCCCAACCGTCCCGAGTTGGCGGTTAGCGATGTCGCTTTGCTCGATGAACTCGAGCGGGCGGCCTTTGAATTCTTTTGGAATGAAGCCAACCCTGCTACAGGACTGGCGCTAGACCGGGCAAGCGCGAATGGCGGCGGCCCGGGCGGCATGGCCAGCATCGCGGCCACGGGGTTTGGTCTTACGGCGCTGTGCATTGGTTACGAGCGGAGATATCGTCCGCGCGTTCAGATCGAGCAACGGGTCGCGAAGACGCTCCAATTCCTGGCCCACAATACTCCCACCGAGCGTGGCTTCTTTTATCACTTCGTGCAGGCAGAGACTGGAAAGCGCTGCGGGATTTCAGAAGTGTCGCCCATTGACATGGCAATCTTGCTCTGTGGAGTGTTGACCTGCCGCGAGTACTTCCATACCGCCCAGATCCATCGCGATGCAACCGCGATCTACAACCGTGTGGAATGGCCTTGGGCACTGAATGGAGGAAATACTTTCGCGCTGGACTGGACTCCCGAATATGGCTTCAGCCCGCTGCGCTGGGACTCATATTGTGAATCGATGATGCTTTATCTGCTTGCAATGGGGTCATCTACCCATCCGATTCCAGCTGAGTGTTGGGGGGCAATTCGGCGGCCGAAGATGGTGTACGGAGGAAAGCAGTACATGTCGTCTCCGGCGCCACTGTTTGTGCACCAGTTTTCACACGCCTGGTTCGATTTCCGCGATAAGCATGACGACTATGCCAACTATTTTGAGAACTCAGTTATCGCTTCCCATGCGCACCGTGAATTTTGCGCCGAGTTAGGGCAGCGCTTTCCCTGCTACTCGGGCGATGTTTGGGGGATCACAGCTTCGGATTCCAGCGAGGGGTACGTTGTTTGGGGCGGCCCGCCGCTGCTCGGCCCGGTTGATGGCAGTCTGGTTCCCGCCGCATCTGCTGGATCGCTGCCATTTCTCTTCCGCGAGTCAATCACTGCTCTAAAAAACATGCGCGCCTACTATGGCAAGCAGATATGGAAAAAGTACGGCTTCGTGGACGCTTTCAATCCGCTCACAGGTTGGGCCAGCCAAGATGTGCTTGGCATCGACGTCGGCATCAGCATGCTAATGGCGGAAAATGCCCGCTCGCAATTTGTCTGGAAAACATTCATGCGCAATCCAGAAGCAGCTACTGCCATGCAGCGCGCCGGATTCTTGCCAGATGGTTTCGGAGTTCCGCTGTTCGCCTAATATTTGCCTAAGATTGGGTGACATGGGCTGCTTAACATTTCCTCCTTCCTCCTCCACAAAGTGTCTGACTAGTCCAGAATTGGCAAATTCAGGCAGGGCTGCACATGGAATTCCAAGGGCGCGATCTGTTTTAGTGCATCTTCTACAAGCGAGTTGGGACACGGTTCAAGCGTGATCACAAACGGCAGCCTAGACTTCGGATATCCGGACTTCTGGAATACGGAATCAATGTTGATTCCGTAGCGGCAGAAAATCAGGGCGAGTGCAGCAATGATTCCTGGTTCATCCTTCACCGTGAAGCGCAGGTAATGACGGGAGGTGAAGTCAGCAGTGACGGGCAGGGAAGCCACGCCAGCTTCGTCCAGAGTAGAGCTGTTGACCTGCCGAGAACGCAGAATCGAAAGCAAGTCTGAAACGACTGCTACCGCCGTAGGGTTTCCTCCTGCCCCGTGACCCGCGAAAACGGTTTCGCCGCCGAATTTCCCCGTTGACATCACCAAGTTCTGTCCACCTTCCACGCTGGCCAGAGGCGAAGATGCATGCACCAATGTGGGCTGCACTGAAGCAAACAGCTTGTCCGCCGATTTCTCCGCGCGCGAGATCTGGCGGATGGTGCAATCGAGCAGCTTCGCATAATCAAAATCCACCGGTTCGAGGGCCGAGATCGAACGGGCCGGGATGTCCAGCGGATTGACCGAAACGCCCAACCCGGTGCGGACGAGGATCGTCAGTTTGGCGCGCGCATCGAGGCCGTCAACATCCTCGGTCGGATCAGCTTCTGCGAAACCGAGTTTCTGGGCTTCGTGCAGCGCGTCTTCGAAAGAAATTCCGGCGCTTTCGATCCGCGTAAGGATGTAGTTGCAGGTGCCGTTCAGAATTCCGCAGATCTGCACCAGTTCGTCGCCAGCCAGACCCTCCTGCAGACCGGAGATGACTGGAACTCCTCCGGCTACCGACGCTCCGAATGCGATGTGCTGGTTATGTTGGCGTGCCAGACGGACTAGTTCTGCGCCATGCCTGGCGATGAGTTGCTTGTTTGCCGTGACCACGGACTTCCCTGACCGCAGTGCGCGCCGGACCCATTCACCTGCTGGTTCGAGCCCTCCGATGAGTTCGACGACTATGTCCGCGTCGGAGGAGAGGACGTCATTGATATCGTCCGTCCAGTGAACCGTCTCAGGCAGCCAGTCCACCTGCTTGCGTTTGATGTTGCGATTGCAGATGTGAGTGAGATGCAATCCAGCCGGCGAGTGCTCGGCTAGGATTCGTGCAACTGAACTGCCCACGGTTCCGAATCCCACAATCGCGACATTCAGGGACTTCGGTGTTCTCGGATGCTTCTGCTCCGTGAGCACTGTTGCCGAATTGGGGCTGACATTGGCCATTCGTTTGGGTCTTATTAGTGGAGCGACGGTCGTCTCGCCCGTCTCACCCTACGGGCGAGACGACCGTAGCTCCACAGCCGTTCTTTCGTATGAACGTGATCGTCGCGATGTTGTCGCGCCAGAGCCGTTGGTGGCTACTCGCCGCCCAATCCCGTTCCTCTTATGCGCCGCGTTCCTGCTTCCTTTCGCAGCCGGGAAGAAATGCTCGTGCAGATGGCGCACCGCAGTTGGCACATCGCTCTCTTTGACCACAAAGCTGATGTTAATTTCGGACGCGCCCTGGGAAATCATGCGAATGTTCACTGCAGCTTCGGCGACCGTATTGAACACGCTGGCCGCAATGCCCGGCTTCCCATGAATGTCTTCGCCAACCAGACAAATGATGGCCTGCTGGTCCTCGCAAGTGACGTCGGCGATCTGCTCCAGGTCATTCAATAACACCTTCGGCAGCCGCTTGCTCTCCATCGTAAACGAAAGGCTGACCTCAGAGATGGCAACGATGTCCACCGAAGCGGCATGGCGGTCCATCGCTTCAAACACAGAGCGCAGAAAGCCATGCACCATCACGCCGCGCGATGCCACCACATTCACAATGCTGATGCCGGTCTTGGCAGTGATGGCGCGAAACGTGTCGCGACTGCGAGGAGCGCGAGCAGTAATCTGCGTTCCCGTACTCTTTAGGTTCCGGGAATTCAACACATACACGGGAATGTTCTGATGAATGGCCGGAAGAAGAGTCGCCGGATGAAGGACCTTAGCCCCGAAATACGCGAGTTCGGCAGCTTCGTTAAAACTAATTCGCTTGATCGTCTTAGCTCCCGGACACAGGCGCGGGTCGGTGGTCATCATGCCTTCGACATCAGTCCAGATTTCAATCCGGTCGGCATCGAGTGCCGCGCCGACGATCGCCGCCGAGTAATCGGAGCCGCCGCGGCCAAGCGTGGTCGGTACGCCATCGTCGGTTGCGGCAATGAACCCACCCATCACCGGCACTCGCTTCGCTGAGAGCAGCGGGCCGATCTTCTTTCTCGATCGCTCACGTGTTTCGGCCATCTGCGGAATCGCCCGGGTGTGGTTGGAATCGGTGACCAGACATTCGCGCGAATCTACCCAAACCGCATTCAGGCCTCTGACTGCGAATGCATCCGCCACAATCAGGCTGGAAAGCAACTCTCCAAACGAGAGCAAATAATCGCTACCGCGATGGGTAAGCTCGCGGACGGCTGCCAGTCCGCGCAAGAAATTTTCCAAGCCCGAAAAAAGCCTTTCGAGCTTGGGAGCAAGTTTCGCGCTCTTCTTCGGTCCAAGTAGCTCGTTCGCAGCATCAAGATGTCGTTGTCGCAAAGACCGGAGCAGTTCGAGACTGGAGTCGCAGTCGCCGGACGCGGCTTTGTGCCCCATCGCCAGGAGTTGGTCGGTCACTTTGGCCATGGCACTTACCACCACAACTGGAGACTGCTGGCGGCGGCTGGCCACAATCTTGGCCACGCGCTCGATAGCTTCGGCGCTCTCTACCGACGTGCCGCCAAACTTCATCACAATCATTTGCGCACCACACTCGACGACTCTGGCTTCACAACGATCGCTCAATCCTAATTCGAAAATCAAATACTGCGTATAAAGGAAAGACCCATCAGCCGGTTAGTTTCATCTGGCCGTGGGTCCTGAGCAGATTTTTTGGGGTCCTAGCTCAACGCCCACGCCAAACGCTAATTCGTGTGCCCACGCTCTTCGTGGGCGACATCGACATGGTCTGGAACGTGGACGGCATCGCAAGATCAATATACCGGACTCCAAGCCGGTTCTGCCAAACAGGTTTTTCGATAGATCGAATCGAAAAAACTTCTCATTGCGATGCCTTCAGCCACAGGATTGGAAAGTTGTGGCCGAGTTTGCGAAAATCAGAGTCGCTGGTGACGAGGGTGGCTTTGTTCTCGATTGCTAGCGCGGCGGCGAAGCTATCGACGTAATAAAGCTTGTACGTGGTCTTGAGGTTCTGCGCCTGGATGGCCCTCTGTGGCGTTGCATCGTGTAATTCGATTGGCAACGGTCTGACCGCCCCTATTGTTCGCTCCGCCTGCATTTGACCATGGGAGCGCAAGATTTTTCCATAGACTTCGCCATAGTTCACCGAGGACATCAAAATTCGGGACTGTCCGCGATGGGCCTCTTTGAGTAATTCATTGACCTTCATTGCTCCGGCCGTTTTCTCAAGCATGGCGAGCAACGAACTCGAGTCGAAGACGTACGTCTTCACTTGTCGTGCTCACCTTCAATTCGGTGTTCTTCCAACCAACTCTCCAGCATGTTTGACCCCGCGAGGCATCCCGTGAGACGGTCTATGTATTCCTCTGTGATGGGCTGCAGAACGATACGTCCGAGGGAGTCCTCCAGGAAACTGACTTTCGTTCCGGCGCGAATCCCATGTTTGCGGCGAAGCTCGGCCGGAATGACAAGTTGGCCTTTGGATGTGAATGTAGCGCTCCGCTCTCGCATGTCTTACATTATACCAGAAGTAAGGGATGGTTAGGCTTAGGGCGCAAACGGGCCAAATAGCATGGGCCAGGTATTTACCCGAACTCGGGTGCATGTCGAAGGGCACAGCACATTCCGAGTCCTGAAATTTCCATCTGGCGCATCGAAATTCTGAATTGTACTTTTGCCCCCAAACCGCTGTACCAAAGATATATACGGGTCGTGGTGCGCGCGATCTCGAAGCCGTCGTTGGCTGTTCGTCGTTGGTCGTTGGCGGAACCACGTAGCAGCGAACATGATATAAGGACGCCTTCCCCGCCCGTGGTTTCGCCAAGGACCAACGACGAACGACGTTTCCCCCGGAGATATCTCTGACTCACTGGAAGACAAACAACGGTTTGCCGCCGCCGCAGGGTCTTTATGATCCGGCGCACGAGCATGACGCGTGCGGCATCGGCTTTGTCGCCAGCATTCGCGGTGAGAAGAGCCACCAGATCATTGAGCAGGGCATTCAGGTTCTAATTAACCTGACGCATCGTGGCGCCTGCGGTTGTGATCCGGAAACCGGCGACGGGGCAGGGCTGTTGATTCAAATCCCGCATAAATTCTTTTCGCGAGAGTGCCAGAGTCTAGGTTTTACTTTGCCCGAGCCGGGGGAGTATGCGGTTGGCATGACTTTCCTGCCGGTCGAAAAGCATCCTCGCCTGAATTGCGAAGGTGTGTTGGAAAGAATTATTCGCGAAGAAGGTCTGAGCACTCTCGGCTGGCGGGACACGCCGGTCAACGGCGACGCCATCGGCCGCGTCGCTCGTGCGTCACAGCCTTACATTCAGCAGATTTTCGTCGCGCGTCCTCCAGAGATAGATGAGGACGGGTTCGAGCGCAAGCTGTGTGTCGTTCGCAAGCGGGCGGAGTTGGAGATTGCCGAGTCAGACATCGAAGACAAAGAATTTTTCTACATCCCCTCGCTGTCAGCGCGGACCATCGTTTACAAAGGCTTGCTGCTGGCTCCGCAAATCGCTAACTTCTACGGAGAACTTTCCGATCCCGATGCCGCGAGTGCGCTTTGTCTGGTGCATCAGCGTTTTTCTACCAACACTTTTCCGAGCTGGAAGCTGGCCCATCCCTACCGCTATGTCGCCCACAACGGCGAGATCAATACGCTAAAAGGAAACGTTGCGTGGATGCACGCGCGGCAGTCCATCCTCGCCACCGAATTATTTGGTGACGACATCAAGAAGCTGTTTCCGATCATCGAGGCTGGCGGCAGCGATTCAGCGAACTTTGACAACGCCGTAGAACTCTTGTTCCAGGCTGGGCGGAGTCTGCCGCACGTCATGGCCATGCTGATTCCGGAGGCGTGGGCCGGTAATCCGCACGTGAAGCCGGAGAAGCGGGCATTCTACGAATATCACGCCTCGCTGATGGAGCCGTGGGATGGACCGGCGGCGATCGCATTTACCGACGGTCGGGTGATCGGGGCAACGCTGGATCGCAATGGTCTTCGTCCCGGCCGATATGTCGTGACCGATGATGACTTGGTCGTGATGGCGTCCGAAGCAGGGGTGCTTTCGGTGCCACCCGAGAAGGTCAAGAGAAAAGGTCGTCTACAGCCAGGGAAGATGTTCCTGGTGGACACGGTCGAAGGCCGCATCATCTCGGACAAAGAAATCAAGAAGCGGCTTTCAGCGCGTCAACCCTACGCCGAATGGCTGAAGGAAAACCAGATTACGCTCGATCAGTTGCCGGAGCCGGTGCGCGTGCATGCTTCCGATCACGCGACCATTCTTTCGCGACAACGCGCCTTCGGTTACACCGATGAAGATTTGAAGATGGTCATGGAGCCGATGGCCGCCAAAGGGGAGGAGCCGGTCGGCTCGATGGGCACCGACACGCCGCTTGCCTGCCTGAGCGACAAGCCGCAACCGCTCTTTAATTATTTCAAGCAGCTCTTCGCGCAGGTGACCAACCCACCGATTGATCCCATCCGCGAAGAGATGGTGATGTCGCTCATCAGCTACATCGGGACGGAGCGGAACATCCTCGAGGAAACGCCTGAGAATTGCCACACGCTCAAGTTGCCGCATCCCATCCTGACGAACCGGGATCTGGAAAAACTGCGCCGGGTGTCCCGCGGAGACCTGCTGGCAATCACTCTCCCCGCGCTGTTCAATGCTAAGGACGGCGAGGCGGGTCTGCGTTTGGCCCTCGACGAGCTTTCACGTAGGGCTTCGCTGGCGGTCAAGTCCGGGTACTCGCTGCTGATTCTCTCCGACCGCGGCGTGGACAAGGACTACGCGCCGATCCCGAGCCTGCTCGCGTTGGCGGCGGTACACAACTTGCTGGTTCGCGAAGAGACCCGCACTCAGGTGGCACTGATTATCGAATCCGGCGAGCCGCGCGAGGTCATGCACTTTGCGCTCCTGATTGGGTACGGCGCAAGTGCAATCAATCCTTATCTGGCGATTGAAACGCTCGAAGACCTGGCGGCGAGAGGCTATCTGCCAGGAGATATGACTCCCGATGTCGCCGTCAAGCATTTCACCAAAGCCATCAACAAGGGCCTGCTGAAGACGTTTTCGAAGATGGGCATCTCGACCCTGCAGAGTTATCGTGGTGCGCAGGTCTTCGAGGCAATCGGGCTTAATAAAGATCTGGTAGATGCGTACTTTGCTGGAACGACCTCACGAATCGGAGGCGTGGGGTTGAGTGTGCTCGCGCGCGAGGCGCAGATGAAGCACGAGTTCGCCTTCCGTGCGGTGACGGATGCGGACACAGAGCTGGCGGTGGGCGGCGGTTATCACTTCCGGGTGAACGGCGAGTATCACCTGCTGAATCCGGAGACCATCAGCAAGCTGCAGCACAGCGTGCGCGAGCAGAACTTCAGCTCGTTCCAGGAATATGCTGACTTGATCGACACGCAGAGCCGCAATCTGGCAACGCTGCGCAGCCTGATGAAATTTAAGAAGGCGCGCAAGCCAGTGCCAATTGAGCAAGTAGAACCAGCGAAAGAAATTGTGAAGCGATTTACGACGGGTGCGATGTCGTTTGGCTCGATCAGTAAAGAAGCGCACGAAGCGCTCGCCATCGCCATGAACCGGATCGGGGGAAAGTCGAACACCGGCGAAGGTGGCGAGGACGAAGAACGCTATAAGAAAGACGCCAACGGTGACTGGCGTCGCAGCGCAATCAAGCAAGTGGCGTCGGCGCGGTTCGGCGTGACGACCAATTATCTGGTCAATGCCGACGAGCTGCAGATCAAGATGGCGCAAGGCGCGAAACCGGGAGAGGGCGGCCAGCTTCCGGGGCATAAAGTCGACGAGGTGATTGCGCGCATCCGGCATTCGATTCCCGGAGTAGGCCTGATTTCGCCGCCGCCGCATCACGACATTTATTCGATCGAAGACCTGGCGCAACTGATTTACGACTTGAAGAATGCGAATCCACAGGCGCGGATTTCCGTGAAGTTAGTATCCGAGATCGGAGTCGGAACGGTTGCTGCGGGTGTGGCGAAGGCTCATGCCGACGTGGTGCTGATTTCCGGTGACAGCGGTGGCACGGGCGCGTCTCCCCTTAGTTCGATCAAGCACGCTGGGATTCCCTGGGAGTTGGGCCTCGCCGAAACGCAACAGGTGTTACTAATGAATGACCTGCGCAGCCGCATCCGCGTGCAGACCGACGGCAAACTTCAAACCGGGCGTGATGTCGTCATAGCGGCCCTGCTTGGTGCGGAAGAGTTCGGTTTCGCGACTGCACCCCTGGTAGCGATGGGTTGCATCATGCTGCGCAAGTGTCACCTGAATACCTGTTCCGTCGGAATCGCGACACAAGATCCCGAGCTGCGGAAGAAATTCACCGGCCAGCCTGAGCACGTAATCAATTTCTTCTTCTTTATTGCCGAGCAAGTGCGGCAGTACCTGGCCGAACTAGGTTTCCGCAAGGTCGATGACATGGTCGGACGCGTGGACATGCTCGACGTACAACCCGCGGTGGATCACTGGAAGGCGCATGGCGTGGACCTTTCGGCGATTCTCTACAATCCACCACTGCCCGGGCGCGTGGCGCGTCATTGTGTGCAGGCGCAGGACCATGGCCTTGAGAAAGCGCTCGATCATGAGCTGATTGCAGGAGCAAAAGACGCGCTCGAGAATCGCACCCCAGTAGAAATGAGGTTTTCGATTCGCAACGTGCATCGAACGGTGGGAGCGATGTTGAGCGGGCAGATCGCCCGGCGCTATGGATCAGAAGGGCTGCCGGATGACACGATCCGCATTCACTTCGAGGGCTCGGCGGGGCAAAGCTTCGGCGCGTTCTTGGCGAAGGGCGTCACCATGACACTTGAAGGCGATGCCAACGATTACGTTGGCAAGGGACTCTCGGGCGGCAGGGTCGTCGTGTACCCGCCAAAGAATTCGCGGTTTGCGGCGGAAGAAAATATTCTTATTGGCAATGTTGTGCTCTACGGAGCGACCAGCGGCGAGGCATTCTTCAGCGGAGTTGCGGGCGAGCGCTTTGCGGTGCGAAACTCCGGCGCGACAGCGGTTGTGGAGGGTGTTGGCGACCATGGCTGCGAATATATGACCAATGGCCTGGTGGTCGTGCTCGGCTCCTGCGGTAGAAACTTTGCGGCCGGAATGAGCGGCGGCATCGCATACGTGTTCGACGATCGCATGGACTTCACCGAGAAGCGATGTAACCTCGCGTCTGTAGATTTAGAGCCGGTGATCGAACCGCGCGACGTCGAACTTGCCTGTGGCCTGGTCGAACGCCACTGTAAGTTGACCGGGAGCAAGCGCGCAAAGAACATTCTCGATAACTGGGCGGAGATGCTGCCGCGCTTCATCAAAATCTTCCCACACGAATTCAAGCGAGTGCTGGGTGTCAGCCGTACTGGCCACCCGTATATTCCAGGCCAACCGATTCCCGTGCCTGAACTGGTGGAGGCTCTGCATGGGTAAGGCCGCCGGGTTCATGGAATATTCAAGAGAAACTGCGCTTCGCCGTCCAGTTACCGAGCGTGTGAATGATTGGTTTGAGATTTACCAGGACTTCCCAGAGGAGAAGCTGCGTACACAGGGCGCGCGCTGCATGGACTGCGGGGTGCCATTCTGCCACACCGGGTGTCCGGTCAACAATCTGATCCCGGATTGGAATGATCTTGTCTATCGTGGCCGCTGGAAAGAGGCCGTGCGCCAGCTTCACTCGACCAATAATTTCCCCGAGTTTACTGGACGAATTTGCCCGGCGCCGTGCGAATCGGCGTGCGTGCTCGGCATCAACGAGCCAGCGGTCACGATCAAGCAAATTGAAAAGAGCATTGTCGAGCACGGTTTTGCTGAAGGCTTGATTCGTCCAGAGCCGCCGAAATTCCGCTCCGGCAAGAAAGTCGCAATCGTCGGATCAGGCCCAGCGGGTCTGGCGGCGGCGCAGCAACTGAATCGAGCCGGGCACTGGGTCACGGTTTACGAAAAAGCCGACCGCATCGGCGGCTTGCTTCGCTATGGCATCCCCGAATTCAAGATGGAGAAGCGCATCGTGGACCGCCGCCTCGAGCAGATGGAAGCCGAGGGCGTGAAATTTGTGACCCATGCGCACGTTGGGCACTCGGTCCCGGTAGAAGACTTGCAGCGCGAGTTCGACGCGATCCTGCTGGCCGGCGGCGCCGAAGCTCCGCGCGATTTGAGTGTTCCAGGGCGCGAACTGAAGGGAATTCATTTTGCGATGGACTATTTGCCGCAGTCGAACAAACGCTGCCATGGCGTCGTGCTTGATCCTGCGGCCGACATTCTCGCTACCGGCAAGCGCGTCATTATTATTGGTGGCGGAGACACTGGCGCGGATTGCCTAGGCACGGTGCATCGTCAAAAGGCAATTTCGGTCCACCAGTTTGAAATTATGCCGATGCCTCCTGCGGACCGTTCCCCGTCCACGCCGTGGCCACTTTGGCCCATGCAGTTGCGGATCGAAGGCGCCCATGAAGAAGGCGGAATCCGTGAGTGGAGCATTGCCACAAGCAAATTCACCAGCGATGCGAAGGGAAATGTAAAGCAATTGCATGGAATTCGCGTCGGCCCGCCGCCGAAATTCGAGCCGCTTCCTGATACTGAGTTCACCATGGACGCCGATCTCGTCCTGCTGGCGATGGGCTTCACTGGTCCGGTGCGGAATGGCATGATCGAGCGGCTGGACGTGAAACTCGACCAACGTGGCAATGTCGCGACCACCGCAGATTACATGTCGTCAGTTCCCGGTGTATTTGCCGCCGGTGACATGCGCCGGGGACAGTCGCTCGTAGTCTGGGCGATTGCAGAGGGGCGGAAAGCAGCCGCAGGAATTGATAAGTATCTGACTCGCTTGCAAGAAGCGAGACCCGCCAAGCCCAAGGCCAATTCTAATGTCCGGCGTGATCTAATTTCCGTGTAAGCTCATACCCGAAGCTTTCATCATGTCCAAACCTGTCCTGATGCCCGCGAAGCCGGCCCGTGCTGCCGGAAAGGGAGTCACTCTCTCCGAAATTCAGGCGGCAATGGGCCGCATCCGCGACTCCATCTACCTGTCGCCATGCGCGCGCTCAGAGGATTTTTCGCAGCTCACAGGAAATTCGGTCTATCTCAAGCTCGATAACCTGCAGCGCACCGGAGCTTTTAAGGAACGTGGCGCGCTGAACAAGCTCCTGACTCTCACCGAGGTGGAACGCTCCCGCGGCGTCATCGCGGCGTCGGCTGGAAATCACGCCCAGGGATTGGCCTATCACGCCGGCCGGCACGGAATTCGCGCGCAGATATGCATGCCGTTGACTACACCGCTGATCAAAGTCTCGGCGACAAAAGGCTATGGCGCGGAAGTAGTGCTGCACGGCGCTAATTACGACGAAGCTTGCGAAGAAGCTGTCCGACGCAGCGAGCAATTTGGGATGACGTTTGTGCATCCCTTCGACGATGAAGTGGTCATCGCTGGCCAAGGCACGATGGGCCTGGAAATCCTTCAGCAGGTCCCGGACATCGAGGCCGTGGTCGCTCCAATCGGCGGCGGCGGACTGATTGCCGGCGTTGCCTGTGCCATAAAGGAAACGAATCCGCGAGTGCGAGTGATCGGCGTGCAGCCCGCGCGCTTACCCTCCATGAAGGTTGCCATTGCCGAAGGGCATCCGGTGACTTTGAGCCCGGCTCCGACAATTGCTGATGGAATTGCCGTCCGGCGCGCTGGAGAAAAGACGCTGCCGCTGATCCAGAAATATGTGGACGATATCGTAACCGTGGACGAAGAAGAAATCGCCAACGCAATTCTTCTGCTGCTGGAGCGCGAGAAGACGCTGGCGGAAGGTGCGGGGGCGGCGGCGATTGCGGCTCTGATCAATCACAAAACGGCGCTCAGCGGGAAGAAAGTGGCGGCACTGGTGTGCGGCGGGAACATTGACGTCAGCCTGCTCTCGCGAATCATGGAACGCGGCTTGGTGAAGGATGGCCGCCTGGTGCGTCTCCGCGTCCACCTGCCGGATTATCCTGGCGCGCTGCACCGCCTGACTGGAATTCTGGCGCAACACCGCGCCAACATAGTCGAGACTTCCTACGACCGCGCCTATTACGGCGTGAACCTTGGCGACACGGCGATTGACATAACTATGGAGACTCGCGGCCCTGACCACATAGCTGAACTGCTTTCCGCCTTGAGCGCCAGCGGATACGCCCACGAGCGGATATTGTAAAGCTGTGTCCTCTGTGGTTCATGCTTTTCATTCCTGACCACAGAGCACGTAGAGGCGCACAGAAGATATCCGAACCTCCCTTCGTAACTAAAAAGATCGGTCGCGCTGCGCTATATTGATTTCAACCCCGTGAAGTTCCCCGTGAACAGAATCCTTATTGCTGTGATGACTGCCGCCTTGTTCTCCGGCTGCGGCCGCAGACACAACCGGGTGCTGGAGACGGACTACGTTTCCGCGCCGCAAGTCACACTTCGCGACCAGTTATCGCAGGTTTACAACAAGACCGGTACGGCGAAGAACGGCGACCGCGTGGATGTGCTTGACCGCGAGAAGCGGTTTGCGCGCGTCCGGACCGAGAGCGGCGCCGAGGGCTGGGTGGAGCAACGCTATCTGGTAACCCAACAGGTCTACACCGGATTCCAGAAACTCAAGCAAGAGGAGCAGAATTCACCCGTCGAGGGCACAGCGACCACGCGCAACGACACTAACCTGCACGTTGAGCCAGGACGCGACACCGAGCATCTGTATCAACTCTCGCAGGGAGCAAAAGTGTCCGTCTTGAAACGCGCAACTGTGGAGAAAAACTCGCCCTCGGTCGCAATCAAAACGCTTTCCGGCCAAGGAGGCGCAACTAAAGAAATCAAGCCAGCGATGGAAGATTGGTGGCTGGTGCGCGATCCGCAAAATCATGTGGGATGGGTGCTCGGCCGCATGATCGACTTGGACGTCCCGATCGAAGTCGCCCAGTACGCCGAGGGGCAGCGCCTGGTGGCGTACTTCATGCTCAACGAAGTTTCGGATGCGGACAAGAAAGTCGCGCAATACCTGGTTTTAATGACCGAACCCAAAGACGGCCTGCCGTTCGATTACAACCAGGCGCGTGTCTTTACCTGGAACGTAAAGCGGCATCGGTATGAGACGGCGTATCGCGAGCGGAATCTGAACGGCGTTTTGCCGGTGACCGTCTCACACGAGAACTTTGGGAAAGAAGGGGATCTACCCACTTTTGTATTGCGGGTCAAAGATGCAAACGACAATATTGTCGAGCGAAAGTACAAAATGAATACGCCGATTGTGAAGAGAGTGGGTTAGCGCTCGAACTGGGGCGGAGCTCGATTTGGATGTATCCCGATTTTGGGTGGAACAGGGCTTCCAGCCCTGCATTTACTGCCAGTCGAGTGTGAGTAGGCTTCAGCCGACCTGTCGTGGCTAGTGCAACTAACCATAGAACTCCGAGATCGCTTGCACTACAACCCGCTGCTCCTCTTCCGTGAGTTCCGGGAACATAGGCAGCGCCAGCACTTCCTTCGCGGCACGCTCGCTCTCTGGCAGGTCTCCTTCCTTATATCCGAGGTACGCGAATACCGGTTGCGAGTGCAGCGGCGTTGGATAATACACTTCCGTCCCGATTCCACGCGCAGCGAGAAATTTCCTTAGCTCATCACGTCGCCCATCCTTAGTGCGGATGACGTACTGGTGAAAAACGTGGAATGCCTGTGGCGACGTTTGGATGCGCCTCACCGGTGCTTCTGAATCTGCCGATATCAGTCCCGCCTGACTAAGCAAACGATCGTAAGTCGCGGCCCGCTCGCGCCGCTGCTGGTTCCATTTATTAATGTGCTTCAGCTTCACTCGCAGTACCGCGGCTTGGATCGCATCCATGCGTGCGTTCCAGCCGAACTCGGTATGAAGATAGCGCTCAGGGCTTCCGTGGTTGCGCAGGCGGCGCATGTGTTCGGCCCTTGCGGCGTCTAGTGTCGTGACGATTCCCGCATCACCGTAGGCGCTAAGGTTTTTGGTCGGGTAAAAGCTGAATGCGGCAGAAACTCCGAGAGATCCAGCACCGCGATCACCCCATTTTGCGCCAATAGCCTGAGCGGCATCTTCAATCAGCGGTATCCCGAATTCATCCGCAACTTTCTGGAATGTGTCCCAGTCCGCGCACTGGCCATAGAGATGGACCGGAAGAATGGCCGCGATGCGCCCCGCGTTTTGGTCGTTCGTGTGGCCCCGGACGCCCCCGTCCGGGGTGGGCGGACGAGGGCGTCCGCCCCTACGTGTGATTGCTCCCCGAACCTTTTCCGGATCCAGATTCAGCGTTTCCGGATCAACGTCCACGAACATGGGTTCAGCCCCGGCGCGCACGATGGAACTAGCCGATGCGAAGAAACTGAACGGTGTTGTGATGACTTTGTCTCCAGTTCCAATCCCCGCCGCGACCAGCGCCAGCCAGAGTGCATCCGTTCCCGACCCACAAGCGACAGCCTGCTTCGCGCCCACGAATGCAGCGATTTCGCGTTCAAGCGCCTCTACTTCAGGACCAAGCACAAATTGCTGAGACGCGCAGACACGCTCGATCGCGACCAGAATCTCTTCCCGAGTGGAGAAGTATTGGCGCTGCAGGTCAAGGAGGGGAACGGCGCGCTTTTCAGTGCCAGGCAGGCGCAGTCCAGTTTCAGATCGAGTCACGGGAACCAAGATTCTAGCATTCACAACCGGCATCGCAACGGCGACCATATGGTGTGATAATGGTGTGATATCGCCGGTTCCGGAGGAGTCCCATTAGCCAATTGTCGGCCACTTGGATTTTCGGGACAATCTACAGGAATTCATATAGGTGGTTCGGGTGTTCTCCCGTTTTTTGGAGGTAATCCTTTTTGGAACGCCCTGGAGTGATCGTAAATTCCTGATTACAAAGCTTTACATACAATTACAGCTTTGGAATGCGAGTTGCACGCTCGGTAGGAGGTTCATGGTTGGGCGAACCACCGTCCACTCTCAGGTATGCACAAAATTAAATTCATTCAGGTTAGGAGAAACCGCATGAATCGCGCCCTCAACGCTTCCGGATTAGCTCGTCCAAAGATTCTGATTTTCGTGCTTGTGCTCTTGTGCGTAGCTTTCCTCGCGCCTTTGGGATTGTCTCAGACCTCTACCTCAGGTTTTGTTTCAGGTACTCTAATGGACCAGAGCGGCGCCCTTGTCACGGGCGTTTCGGTAACGCTTACCCAGATAGGAACTAACGCTGTATTAACAGCGAACACAGACAGTGCCGGGCGCTACATATTTCCTGTGGTCACTCCGGGTACTTATAGTCTGAAGTTCTCGAAGCAGGGTTTTCGCACCAGGGTTGTTAACAAACTTGTCGTCGAGGTCGCCAAATCAAGCACGGTCGATGAGAGACTGGAAGTTGGCACTCAAAGCGATATAGTCGAGGTTACGGCGGAATCTGGGATGACCGAGCTTCAGACCACGGATGCGGCCGTCGGTGAAGTGCTTAGCGGAGCGGAACTGAATCGTATGCCAGTGGCAGGAAGGAGCGCAGCACGACTAGTGTTTTATCAGCCGGCCGTGGCGCCAGATACACCAGTAGGGTTGGGGCCGAATTCGGGAAGCGACGTCGGCAACGGGCAGATTGCCGGATCGCGCAGCGAACAAGTTACATTCTATCTTGACGGCGGCGATGCCACGAGCGACCTTGAGGGGTCAAACTCGTACGTTACTCCTGATCAGGAATCAGCTGGAATATCCCCGGTGGTGCCTGTGCCGCAGGATGCCATTGACGAATTCAGGGTCTCGACTAACAACCCGAATTCGAGTTACGGAGGTTCGTCTGGCGGGCAGATTTCAATGTTATCAAAATCCGGTACGAACGCCATTCACGGCACAGTTTACGAGTACCACGACGACTCTGGCTTGAACGCAAACGGGTGGACCAATAACCATGCAGGGATTCCGAAGCCTTTCAGTATTGACAATCGCTTCGGCGCCGGGGCTGGCGGTCCAATTATCAAAGATAAACTTTTTTTCTATGGCTTCTATGAAGGGCGACGTTTCAAGGATAACACTATCATTACCAGGATCGTGCCAACCGCCAGTCTCAAGAGTGGCATCATTACCGATCCAGCTTCCCTTGCCACCTACAATTTCAATCCCGCCAACGGGCCGCTTGCCTCCAACTGCGGGGCGGGTGCCTGCGATCCGCGGGGCCTCGGCGTGAGCCCAGCAGTAATGGCACAATTAGCGCTCCTGCCCGCCGGCAATGACCCCTCACAAGGAGATGGTGTCAACACGATCGGGGACCTGCTCAATATTCCCACGCCGATCAGTAGCGATATTGGCAAGCTGAAGCTGAACTACAGCTTCAACAGTAAGTGGTCAGCGTTTGGCACCTATCAGTATTCAAGAACGAAGCGCACCGGTACCGAACAGATCGATGTCTTGACCGGGAAGTCCGTGAGCAGCGACCCGTATTATGCCAACTTCTATACATTCCAGGTAACGGGAGCGCTTACCCCGACCTTCACCTCGGTCACCCATGGATCATTTCTTCGCAACTGGTGGTCGTGGGTGCGGACGACTCCCTCACCCCAGATTCCTGGCATTGTGCAGGCACTGCAAATTGCGGGCGAGGGAAGAGGTGACTCAAGCGGAACGGGCAAGCTCGTTGCCGATCCGATCAATATCAACACTCAGCAAGCCCGCGGACGAGTCTGGGACGGACACGATTGGTTTATTGCCCAGGACTTTACCGCGGTTAAAGGGAGACATACGATTCAGTTCGGTGGAACTGGCCGCATCTGGCATGACTTCCATCTGCGCACCGACGATGTCCTTGGGGGATTGACCAGCGCGCCGATCGATTACGTTGGCTCACACGATCAAAGCAATATGACGAATGTAACCATCAGTGCTGCAAATCAACCAGCGGCTGGCTTCAACTGCACGCCAGTATGCAGCACCAAGCGCTACAACGGGCTCTACGCTGCGTTGCTGGGACTAGTTGATCACTCTGCTCAGATTGAGACGCGGGACGGAAACTTCAATGCGAATTCGCTGGGGACGCCGTTGTTTGACAACGTTACAATTCCGTCGTTCACGACCTACCTGCAGGACGTATGGAAGGCGCGACCGAGCCTGACGATCACTGCAGGACTCAACTGGGGAGCGCAAATTTCCCCTTCCGAACAGAGTGGAAAAGAAGTGGTTTTGACCTACGCTAATGGCAACACTCCCGTGAATTACCGTGAATATCTTCAGAACAGGGCCAATCTGTTGGGCCAAGGGCAACTTTATAACCCAGACTTCGGATTGGTGCCTGTTAATCACCTCTCCTACCCCTTCACGAAGCAAATGCGCCACACCGATTGGACCGATTTTGGGCCACGAATCGCTGTAGCCTACCAATTGCCGGACCAGAAGACTGTGATCCGCGGCGGGTATGCCCTCGTGTACGACCGCTCGAGCGCAGTCAATCAAGTACTTTCGCCACTGCTTACTGGTGGGTTAGCCGACGTCGCCAGCTGTGCTGGGCCAGTGATTGGCGGCGCATGTTCGGGTGTAACGACAGGCCCCGCAAACGCCTTCCGGATTGGAGTGGACGGCAACAGCGTTCCAGTCCCAGCGCCAACCTCTCAGCCCATTCCGTTCGTACCAGCCGCGCCGTTTGGTCTTTTTCTCTCCGCGCCTCTGGATCCATTCGCAACGCCTGGCTACGCGCACAGCTTCGACCTCACCGTACAACGGAGTCTAGGTCACCAATTTACCTTGGAACTTGGTTATATCGGAAAGTTCAGCCGCAACCTTCCCCAAGGCGAATCCCTGACCTCGCCGTATTACAAGATGAAAGATCCGGTTAGCGGGCAGACGTATGCGCAAGCATTCGATTTTGCTGCTAATCAGACTCGTGCGGGTATAGACCCGATTTTGACCCCCCCCACGCCGCAAGCGTTTTTCGAGAACGTAATCGGCACACCTACGTGCGTAGGCTTTGGATTCGTAAGTTGCACCCAGGAAGTAATGTTTGAGGATGGCGGAGACCTTTCGGTTAGCGACCTTAATAGCTTTGGGACTTTTGAGGTGAACTTCCTTACGCCTCAGTTCCTCGACAATATGCAGGTGTTCGAGTTCGCCGGGATCACCGACCATGGCTACTCGAATTACAATGCAGGATTCCTCAGCCTCAAGAAAGCCTTCTCGCAGGGGCTGCAGTTCCAATTTAACTGGACCTGGAGCCATGCCATTGGGAACGGCGGAACGAACCAGCAATATCTGGTGTCTTCCAACAGTCCCTACAACATCAACTTAGACAAATCATCCGAAACCTTTGACCACAGGCACGTGATCAATACCACCTGGTATTACGAGCTGCCATTCGGCAAAGGTAAGCGGTTCGGCACCGATAGCGGCATTTTGGATCGAATTATCGGTGGCTGGAGCACGGCGGGAATTTTCTCCTACTACACTGGTGCGCCGGAATGCGTGAATGCCGTGGGTAATTATGGGTCGTTCTTCACCAACGATTGCGCGTTCGGTAACGTTCCTAAGATGAGTAAACACACGCTGGCGGATGGAAGCGTCAACGGGTTTGCAGATCCCGCCGCGGTTTCCAGCGGCTTGCAGTATCCGCAGCTAAGTGTGAATACCAAGATTCCGTTTGACGAGCTCAGGGCGTTTCCCTATTGGAATATCGATTTCGGGCTCACCAAGACCCTAGCTGTGACCGAGCGGTTCAAGATAGTCCTGGGGGCGGACGCGCTTAACATATTCAATCATACGGTCTTGGCCAATCCGGACGAGTTCGGTACGCTAGATGCCACATTGGCCGGGACCACGCAATTCGGAGCGATTGATAGCCAGGCAAACATAGAACGAAAGTTGCAGCTCGGTGTCAGGATCGAGTTCTAAGGCCGTTCAGACTTGAACACAGCCGGGAAGGCCGTTTTGGCCTTCCCAGTTTTTTGTTTTTTGGGGTCACGTGTTCCACTCGACACAAAATGTACTGCGGTGCGCGCACCAGCGATTCCAGCTGGGCTGAACGTCGTGAGACAGCATCTATTAAAATCCTACATACTTACCCTCCAAACATGGGGTAATGGCTGGCCGCTCCCATAAAGAACAGCATTGGTATCGACAGATAGGCATTAGCACGAGCGGTCAGGAAGGAAATTCTTGCCATACGCTGAGCTTGCGCGGGAATCGGCGTTCCGTTTTCGGCGTTGGCTTTTGTCCAGGCGATCAGGCGCTTTTGGAGGCGCCAGACTACTCCCCAGGCGTTGAGCATCATGATCCAGCCCAGCCCGCCGCCGATGCCGATGGAGAGCAGGCGATTGCTCTCCCAGCCATGCGTGTTCAGGTGCTGGAACCAGTGGGCCGAGTGAGCAACGATTATCGTGTACAAGATTGCCAGTACCCAGCCTTTGTCCAGGATGCCCTTCCCGGGCAGCAGTAAGGCATACATGATCCCCCAGGTCGCCGTCCAGATCAGCAGGAAACTCACCAGCGCTGTCGTAGGAGCCTCACCGGCATTTCTAGCATCCGAGGCGACGATGTTTCCCCAATAGGCCAATCCGGCAAGGACCGTGACCACAGCCGCCCACCGGAACCACCACAAAGCCCGCAGCATCAGGCCCGGCATGATCTTGCCCTTGGTCGCGGCGTCGAGTTCCTTCATGAACGGAACATTGACCAGATTGAAGAAGTACAGCAGCCCAATCCAGGCAATGCCCGCAAGAAAGTGTATCCAGCGAAGGAGCATCAGGAAGTTGGTCTGGGCGTCGCTGGGAAGTGAAATACCGGCAGAAGCGTAAACCATAGGCAAAGCCCTCCGGAACGAATTTGCGTCGCGGAAAACAGTACAGGAAAGTGGGGGGAACGGCAAAGGAAACGGTCTTACGAAAAGCTAGTCCGGCGGACTGCTTGTCGCCCTTCGTGAGCGCTTCACGCAACTCGCGGAGAACCGAGCGCTGCCGCGAGTTGTTGCTGCGATTCCGCAGGGTACGAGTTTCAGTTTGACGGGCGCGCTTTAACGCGGAAAAATGGTTTGCCATTTGCTGATGGGTGCCTTTTCAGTAGGATGCCCGGCCGAGACGCATCCTTGCGGAACCTCACGGCAGGTTTCGAATAAGCTATTTTACTGGAGTAAGTTGCAGGCGGTCAACGGCGCATTCAAGGGATCGTGAGCGATCGAAACTCTTCGAGCATGCCCTATAACAAAGACCTGGCGTACATCCACGACGCGGGTTTCACGGAGTCCGCGCGACAAGCAGCAGCGACTGTGCTGAAGGTCCTGCGAGAGAAGAAAATCAAGAGTGGGCTGGTCGTTGATCTTGGTTGCGGAAGCGGGGTTTTGGCCGACAGACTAACGCGCCAGGGATTCGATGTGCTTGGGGTCGACATTTCTGAGGCCATGCTGAAGCTGGCGCGGAAGCACGCTCCGAAGGCGCGGTTTAAGCGCGGATCTCTGTTTCGAACCAGGCTGCCTAAAGCTGTCGCGATCACCGCGATTGGAGAGTGCGTAAATTATCTCTTCGATCCCCGTGGCACAGCTTTACTTGCGGACTTCTTTCGGCGTGTTTACCGCGCACTTCTTCCCGGAGGAGTATTTATTTTCGACATTGTCGAACCGCGCAGTACTCCGAAACCATCCATCCTCCACTGCGAAGGCAAAGGCAAAGACAAAGCCAAAGACTGGGCGATTCTGGTGAGCAAAGAAGAGGACGCCCGACGGCGAGTGCTCACTCGAAGAATGACGATATTCCGCAAAGTTGGACGGCTATATCGAAGAAGCCAAGAGGTGCATCGGCAGAGGCTGTATCCACCAGCACAAGTTGCAAGGAAACTGAAGATGGCGGGTTTCAATGTTTCCAGAGTGCCTGGTTATGGGAAAGAGCCTTTCGCTCCGGGGCGCTCTGGTTTCGCTGCCTGGAAACCGTGAGACCTAAACCCCGCTTTCCGCTAAGTCGAAGTGGTGTTGAAACTTTTTGATAATGTCCCCTCGCGGACTTATTAGAAATGTCCCCTTAGACTGAGAGTGTGGAGGTAATGGGGCGTGTGGGTAGTGGGGAGCTGAAGCTGAGCGATGCAGGGGTGATGCTGGAGCTGAGCTATCGCCAGGCGAAAAGACTGTGGCGGCGGTATCGGCAACTGGGCAGCAAGGGGCTAAAGCACGGCAATGCGGGCCGGCCCTCGAATCGCAGCAAGCCGCTGAAGTTTCGCGGCCGGGTGCTGAATCTAATCAAGAAAAAATATTCTGGTTCGGAGGAGGAGCGATTTGGGCCGACCTTAGCGGCCGAACACTTGGCCGAAGAAGACGGCATTGGGGTGGATCACGACACTTTGCGACGTTGGATGTTGGAAGGAGGGCTGTGGAGCCGGCAACGAAAGCGCAAGAAACATTGCCAACGAAGGGAGCGCAAATGGCACTTCGGTGAACTGGTGCAGTTGGACGGCAGTTTCCATGATTGGTTAGAGGCGCGTGGTCCGCGGGGCTGCCTGATGGACATGGTGGATGATGCCACGAGCGAGACGCAGGCTCGGATGGGGAAAGAAGAGACGATCTGGGCGGCTGCCGGAGTGTTGCGGATTTGGATTGGGAAATATGGTGTGCCCCGCGCGCTGTATACGGATTGGAAGAACGTGTACAAACGCAAGGCTACGCCCGCCGAGCAGTTACGGGGGAAAGTGCCGGTCACGCAGTTTGGGCGCATGTGTCAGAAGCTGGGGATTCGCATCATTGCTGCCAGTTCGCCGCAAGCCAAGGGGAGAGTGGAGCGGATCCACGGCGTGCATCAAGATCGTCTGATCAAGAAGCTGCGGCGGAAGAAAATCGCTGGTTACGAGGCCGCGAACGAGTATCTGGAAAAACAGTATCTGCCAGAGCACAACCGACGCTTTGCCCGGGTGGCGGCAAAGCCGGAGGACTATCACGGACGCAAGCCGACGCCCAGGGAACTGCGTGAGATTTTTCGCTTAGAGACCGAGCGCACGATCAGCAACGACTGGGTGATCCGGCACGAGGGCCGTTACCTGCAACTGCAGCCTGCTGGCCAGGGGCGCTATGGGCCCACGCAAAGCAAGGCCCTGGTGTGTGAATGGGAGGACGGCGCCATGGAGGTGTACTACCGCGGAGAGCGAATAGCCTTTACAGAGCTGAAGGAGCCGATACGGAAAATCTCCGAGCCGCTTCCGCCAGCTGCCCGAGCCATCGTGGTGAGGAAGGCCAAGAAAGATCATCCGTGGCGGCAGGGCTATCAGAACATGCGGCCACGAGTTCCGCACCAGGCGATGGCAGCGCCGATCGTTGGAATGCGCACTTACGCTTCGCCCTAAC
>WNGK01001307.1_pt1 | contig 36474 bp, 33 predicted proteins | sample 5400601 | NCBI WGS metagenome assembly WNGK01 (sample SAMN13153376, study PRJNA577476) | soil metagenome | isolation source: 60 cm soil or saprolite under Garry oak tree replicate 1 | place: USA:California | collected 2016-06-15 | reverse complement strand
TGCACCTGCTCTTGCATAGCGAAAGGTCTTTCAGCATCGCTGCTGCCATTCCAGTCGTCGTTTGGTGCGATTTCAGAAATGGAACCGGGCGCTTTGGAGTTTGCGATACCGGTATCATATTCATGATTTTGCATAGTTTTTTTCTCCCATCTTTGACCATTCCAGACAAACGATCGTTCTTCTGGAAAGTTCCACTGGAGGGCCAGCATGGCCGCCTCTCTGACTGAACCGTCTGTATCATGCAGTGCAGTCATGAATACGTCATCAGGGATATGCTGCTCCTGTTTTCCTAGTGCGAGCACTGCTGTCTCACGCACGTGCCAGTCAGTGTCATGTAATGCAGCCACCAGTCTATCTAGCGAGGCCCACCGCGCTGCCTTCCCCAGTACATGCACTGCCGCGGCTCGTACAGATTCATCTTCATCATCCAGCACAGGCACGAGCAGCTCTATGGGCGCATCGGCGTCACGTTTCCCCAGCGCCCGCACAGCCGCCGCGCGTACCTTCCAATCATCACTCTTCAGCTTTGTCGCCAGGTCATCGAACGAGAGTTCGGATAAAGCCTGCTCAGGTGTGAGCCCAAGACGCTGGAGCACGTTGGGCAAGAGGGAAGATGGAACCTCCGCGTCTTTTGACAGGCCTCTGCTATTGTCATCGTTGTGGCTGATGCGCCACCCATTACTGTTGTTTTCCATGCCAGCCTCTCATCTGACTTTGCTGCTGTGCTTCCCGCGTCTTTCGTAAAAGCTGTGTACCACGATGCACATTCGATTTGACCGTACCAACAGGCTGATTCAGCAGTTCTGCTATCTCGCGATAGCTCAGTTCTGCGAAATAATAGCAACTTACTGCTGCGCGATACTGTTCCGGGAGTTCTGAAATCAGCGCTTCAAGTTCACGCACATCTTCCTTATCCTGTATCACCCTCTCCGGCTGCCCACGACCATCATCCTCTATTTCGAGAAGCATGCTATCCTCTGATAGATCAAGCGGCAAGTACGAGAGCCGGGAGCCGCTCCTATGGCGATAAAAGATATGCAGGGTGATTTTGTGCAGCCACGGCTGTAGTTTCATTGCGCGTATACGCTCTGGAGGATAGTCCGCCAGCGCGTGGTACGCACGTATGTAAGCCTCCTGAACGATATCCTCTGCATCCTGAGGGCTACCTGTCTGGCGCAGGGCAAACGCGTAGAGCCGCTGTTGAGAACTCAACACCAGTTGCTGGAAGTAGCAGTCCAGGTCGGTCGCCAGTAGTTCTAGTAAATCTAGCGACTGCTCGCCATTTGGCTCCATGTCTCTCCTTCCCCAGTCTGTGCAGGCATCTTTTTTTGCTTCTATACAGTAGAATACAAAAAATATGGCTCCGGTTGCAGATGTGTAGGCGATAATGATAGGAAATATTTTGGCAGTATAGCTTGTTGATAATGAAAAAGCCGCGCATTTTGCTGGCGCTCTTCAGCAGAAGGAGCAGCACATCCGACCAACGACTTCCCCACAGACATAATAGGACGTACAGAAAGGTGGTCTATGAACACAATTCAGCAGCCTGAAAGCGACCGCGTTTGGTCCGTTGAAATGAACGGTATTAATCCCATAGAGCGGGAGGAGCGCCATGGAAGGCCATTAGAATTATTTTGGATCTGGTTCGCCGGAAATATCGGTATCCTGGGTGTTGTCTACGGGGCGCAGTACCTGGCGGGCAACGGGCTTAACCTGTGGCAAAGTCTCTTTGTCGGTCTGGTGGCCACGATGGTGTCCTTTATCTTCGTGGGTATTCTCAGCATTCCCGGGGTATGGGGCGGTGCGCCGATGCTCACGCTTTCGCGTGCTGTCTTCGGTACCCGTGGCAACATCGGACCGACCCTGGTCAGCTGGATCAGCCTGGTTGGCTGGGAGACCATCCTCGTGATCACCTCCACTTATGCGCTGCTGGCGCTTTTACGCCTCTTTGGCCTGCAAACCACTCCAATCTTGACACTCATCAGCATTATCGTGCTCGCGGCCGCGGTGGTGGCGTGCGGGTACTGGGGGCACGCTACGCTGGTCTGGCTGCAGCGTGTGGCGACCTGGACCTTTGGCATCCTCACCGTGGTGATTATCGCCTTCCTTCTTCCTCAGACCGACTGGCACAGGCTCTTGAGCCAGCCAATGGGCCCCTGGGATACGGGCCTGGTGACCGCCTTCATCATCGTTATGGCAGGCACGGGTATCGGCTGGATTAACGCTGGCGCGGACTATGCGCGCTACCTGCCGCGCAGGAGTTCAGGAGCCGCGATTACCTTCTGGACTACCCTTGGCGGCACGCTCCCGCTCTACGTGCTTATGATCGTTGGTGTGCTCCTGGCCTCGCACCGCGCTGATGTGCTGAATACTTCGGACCCACTTGCAACGATCCAGCAGGCGCTGCCATCCTGGTTGTCTATTCCCTACTTGCTTACTGCCGTTGGAGGACTGCTGGCCGGCGCTGCGCTCGACATCTACTCGTCCGGTCTCAACCTGCTCGCCCTGGGTATCCGCATCAGGCGTCAATATGCCGTGCTGATCGATGGCGCCTTGATGATCGTTGGCTCGATCTACGTACTGCTGATTCGCAATGACTTCCAGGGCGCTCTCACGAGCTTCCTGCTCTTACTGGCAGATGGACTGACGGTCTGGGCGGCGATCTTCCTGGTCGATATGATCTGGCGCCGCGGCTATGACACGAAAAGCCTGGACGACACGACTCGAACGAGTGCATACTACTACACGTCTGGCTTCAACTTGCCCGCCTTTATTGCCTGGTTGGCCGGCGTGGTGGTGGGCCTGCTCTTTACCTCGTCGGCTTTCTTCACCGGCCCTCTGGCAAAAGGCATCTTTGTCAGCACCAGCCTGGGCTATCTGCTTGGCGCTGCGGTGAGCATCGTCCTCTATCTCGTGCTGCGACCGCTCTTCCCGTATAAGCAGGTGGCTGCCGGGGAAGATGCGCAGGAGGCGCCGCCAGCTGTCTCCTGATAACTGCCAGGCCATCAATGAACTTTCCCGGAGGAAACATTTCTCTTACCGGGGTACTGTCCCTGCTCGTTGTGGTATTATAGGCTGTAAGAATTGCGAGAACGGAGGCTAACACATGAGCACGTATCCTCCCTCCTCAGACTCCTTCCAGGAGATTACCAGGCCAAGGCCCAGCGAAGAGGATGCATCACGACAGAAGCAAACCGTGCGCCTTCAAAGCCGCTTGATTGAACTGGCCCATGATGCCATCATTGTTCGTGACTCTACAAGCACGATCGTCTCCTGGAACCGGGGTGCGGAAGAACTCTACGGGTGGACAGCCCAGGAAGCCATAGGCAACATCACGCATACGTTGCTTAAAACTTGCTTCCCAGAGTCTCGTGAAGCGCTCGATACCATGCTGGCGGCAGGAGAGCAATGGGATGGAGAACTCGTACATACCCGTCGCGATGGAACGGAAGTGGTCGTGGAAAGTCGCCAGGTCTTGCTCCGTGATGAGGCGGGTCAACCAGGCGCCATTTTAGAGATTAATCGCGACATTACTGAGCGCAAACAACGAGAGCGGGAAAACCAGGAACACTATCGCACGGTTGTACAAATGGCCGCAGCGCAAGAACATTTTCTCGCCGAGGTCAGCAAAGTTCTCACATCTACCCTGGACTATCAGGAGACTCTAGCAAATATCACCCGCTTGGTGGTTCCTCAGCTTGCCGATTGGTTTTCTGTGGACCTGGTAGATGCCGGGGGGCATTTTGAACTGATCGAGGTTGGACATAAAGACCCGGAACAAGTGCAATGGGCCAGAGCGTTGCGGGAGAAATATCCCATTGATCCCAACGCTCCCACTGGCGCTCCTCGCGTCGTCCACACCGGGCAATCTGAACTCTATCCAGAAATTACCGATGAGATGCTGGTGACCTCTACCAGAAACGAGGAAGAACTGGCCATTGCGCGGCAGATTGGCCTGACCTCCGTGATTTATGTCCCACTGGTTGCTCGTGGGAGAACCATTGGGGTGGTAACCTTTGTTTCGACGGAATTGGGCAGAAACTACGACGAACGGGACCTGGCGCTGGCGGAAGAGATCGGTCGTCGGGCAGGAGTGGCCATTGATAATGCTCGGCTGTATCAAGAAGTAAAGCAAGCCCGCGATCAATTGGACATCATCCTACAGGGAGTCGCTGATGGTATCGTTGTCTATGATCGAAACGGCCATATCATCTACGCAAATGAGGCAGCCGCATCGATCAATGGCTATGCTTCTGTAGAAGCTATGATGCAAATGCCGCCGCAGGGGATTGTCGCCAGGTATAAACTCATTGATGAACAGGGACACCCCTTTCCACTCTCCCAACGGACCCATAGACGCGTCCTTGCTGGGGAACGGGAGGCCCAGGCTATCATTGGCTACCGGGACCCAACCACCGGGCAATCCGAGCGCTGGTCGTTCGTGAAATCACGTCCAGTGTTTGACGAGCAGGGGAAGGTATTCTACGCCATCACAATCATTCATGACATTACTGAGCGCATGCTGGCAGAATGGCGCAAAGACGAATTCATTAGTATGGCAAGCCATGAACTCAAAACACCCGTGACCAGTCTAAAGGGCTTTACGAACGTCCTCCAACGGCGCCTGGCAAAACAGGGTGATGCACAAGGGCTGCATTTCCTTGCCCGTGTCGATGCCCAGCTCGATAAGCTCACCGCTCTCATCACCGATCTACTGGATATCTCCAAAATGCAGGCAGGAAAACTTGAACTGCGAGAGGAAGCCTTTGACCTGGATGCGCTGGTGCAGGAGACTGTAGAAAATGTACAGGCGGCAACCTCAACCCATCACCTGCTTGTTGATGGAAAGGCAGAGGCCTGGCTGATGGGCGATAAAGATCGTCTAGGGCAGGTGTTAACCAATCTGTTAACCAATGCCGTCAAGTATTCTCCTAAGGCAGATAGAGTGATTGTGCGTGCCTCGCGAGATACAGATCATAGGCACGCCATTATCAGCGTGCAGGATTTCGGTATTGGCATAGACGAAGCTCATCACCAGAAAATCTTTGAGCGCTTCTATCAAGTCACAAACCCGGAGGAAAGAACCTTTCCAGGGTTGGGCATCGGCTTATATATCTCCTATGAAATCGTGAAGCGCCATAATGGTCGCATGTGGGTGGAAAGCAGGAAAGGCGAAGGCGCGATCTTTTTTGTGGCCCTGCCTGTAACTAAGGAGGAAGAGCAGGTAAGCCTTCCGCTGCAAGCAGGAAGCAAGGGCATGGATGTGTATGCAGAGTAAACAGAAGAAAATCTTCATAGTTGACGATGAACCCGACATCTTAGAATTCCTTCAGGTGATTTTAGAAGAGGAAGGTTATATGGTGGTGATGGCAGTCAAAAGCGACTTTCTCGAAAACCTCCATAATGGCGGGCTCCCCCACCTCATCTTGCTGGATATGTTGCTCTCTGGCAAGGATGGCAGGGAGATTGTCAAGCACCTTAAGAGTCAAGAGGAGACAAAACACATCCCTGTCATCATGTTTTCGGCTCATCCGAGTGCAGAGGAAACAGCATTGAGCGCTGGGGCTGATGATTTTCTTGCCAAGCCATTCGACATAGATGTGCTCTTAGCAAAAATTACGAGATTCCTTTGACTTCCCTGCTCGCCTCGCTGGCGCGTAGCCCGCGAGCAATCCAGGGCAGCAAGAGGAGGATGACCACGCACAGGACGGCGTGAAAAATGAGATCAGCGGGACTGCCCCTCGACACGAGCAGAAAGCCAAAGAGCATGGTCTCGATCAGCGCTCCGGTGGCCAGGGCCAGGTGGTGACGAGCGCCCCACTGGCGCTGCGTTGACCAGCGCCACACCAGGATTATCATTATCACATATACCGCCACGTACAGCAGCATCGAGACCAGCAGCGGAACGGCCGGCATATGGGGAAGAAGGAGGAACATAGCAGAAAAGAGCGTGGCTGCCAGAAACGCCGTCAGCCCAACTAACCAGGGCGCCGGAGCTTTCCTGGCACCTGGAGCGGCAGTCAGGCGTGGCACTACAAGCAGCGCCAACGAGACGAGTGCAGCCACGAGCAATGCGGTACCGATCAGCGCGCTCGGCGAGGCGGAAAAGTGGGTGCGCGACGTGATGGCTCGCCACAAAAAGAGACAGATCAGGACATAGATGGCAGCATCAATACTCAGCCCCATGCGGCCCAGCCAGGGACGGCTTTGCAGCCTGGGAAACAGGTATTCCGCCAGCAGAATAGGAAGCGTGATGCTCCACACGGTGTGCAGTCCCAGCACATAGGATGCCCAGAACCAATTGACGCCGAACGCCTGGCCATATGATCCCATCCATTCCAACGCCGGGTTGTGTGGATTGAACAACGATTGCATGACCAGTCCCTCTTCCACGACTCCATAGGCCAGCGCCAGCACGACGATTCCCAACCAGCCCAGGTCGCGGCGGCGCGCCACCTCACGAATGAGGATCGCACCGGAGCCGTATAACACCGTATTTATCACCAGGAGAAAAACAAAAATGCTATTGAAAAGGAGATTGCCAAGCAGTACTTCAGCAATCGCCGGTGCCAGCACGATCAGCACCAGCACAGGCACGAAATGATACGTTTTCGTTTTCTCATGTGTCCGTTGATCCTGCACATTAAGCGTTTTTTCCATAAGTACTCTCCGTTTCGGTTGTATTACAATTTTCTCTACAGTCCAAGTATAGGTTGCCCAAAGAGCCTCAGCATCACCCGCTAAAGTGATTGAAGCGGATGATTGCGCGATGAAATAGAAGTGCATACCCGTCCCCACACGACATAGAAATTGCCCTGGTTATTCCCCAAGGGTGCAGTTCATTATTTTGCATGACAGGGGCAAGCCCTGTCACTACTAGAGACGATCAGAGGCGCTCCCAGCGTCGTAGAGTAGTGGCACCCCTTGCCGGTGCCATGCCCGCCATATTGCGCTCCGCGCAAAATAATGAACTGCACCCTTCCATGCTGTCTCACTGTCAACGTCCAGTGAAAATGTCGTACTAACTGTTCAGTGATTTTGTCACCTCGCGGTATTGGGTACGGTTCCTTTCCATCAGGCGGTGCAAAGTGTGTCATACTCGCTGGACCTGGGAAGCGCACCCTGGAAGGGAACCCGCCTTGACAGGTCTGCGCTTCGCATGGCCTGACTATTCTTGCACCTGATGGAAAGCAAAAAAACAGCAGGTTTTTGCTGTGCCCATGAGGCTCGTTGTGATCAGTCATCTAGGACACCGACCGAGCCTGCGGCGGCAACAATTTCTTGCGCCAGTGATGATCCGGGCCTGGAGTGGACCCACGCCGTGCAGCCGCCGGGGCAGGACTCTGGCGACTGGTGTCTTGGCTGGTCGGTTCCGCTGCCACCGCGAGCGATGGGTGGGCAGGTGCAGTCAAGCGACCAGCGCGTGCCCGCAGCACGGGAGCCTCCAGAGGAGCAGGTGTACTGACCAGACAGCGCCCCGCGTAATAGACGGCCAAGGAGCCATCGAGCCGCTCATGAACCTCCACATGAGCTCGCGCATAACTGCGCCGCTCTTTGTCCGGCAGCAGTTGCAGGCGATGTTCCCCTAACTGCACGGTATTGTCCAAAGCTACAGTGCGCACATACTTGAAACAAAACACCTCCTCGACTTTCACACCCGCCTGGAAGGGACGATACGCGGTGCCGACTTGGGCAGGGGGCACCGCAAATTGGGCATTGAAGCGCGGCAGGTAGGCTGCCAGCACCGTATTGGCTTGCGCCAAGGTATTGGCTCCTGCCAGACGCAGCTCAACCGTGAGTCGATCTTGCAGGGTGCCAAAGAGCCGTTCCACGCGGCCTTTGGCCTGTGGTGAGCGAGCAGCAATGGAGGTGATCTCTAATTCCTGCAAGAGGCGACCGAATTGTGTGGGCTCCTGCTTGCCAGCTAACTGCTCCTGCACGCTATCAGCCTCCCTTGCGATGCTGGTGTGCGTAAAGATGCCATGACGGTCGTGATAGAGCGCCAACGGACGTCCATACTGCGCGATCATCTGGCGTACCAACAGGAAGTAGCCCTGTCCATCCTCCTGTTCGCGGAAAACCGCCGCCACGATTTTGCCCGTGGCATCATCGATGGCTGCAAGCAGGCTGAGCCACGGACCACGCTCCCCCAGCCATGCGTGCAGGCTGCCGTCAATCTGCACCAGCATGCCTTCTTGCCCATAGCGCTTGCGCCGCCGCCGATGCTGTGGCTTGCGTCGCTTGGGTTCTGCCAGCAGTCCTGCGGCTTGGAGGATGCGATGCACACTGCTGCGTGAGAGCCTGATCCCTTCTCGCTCTTGCAGCAAGTCTCGCAGATGCTGTTGGTTGCAGCCCTGGTACGTCGTTTGAGCCAGCACGATCACCTGCTGTCGCATCTGGGCGGTGATGGTATGTTTGGGCTTGCGACCCCGGTTCCCGTGGACCACAGCTTCTGCCCCCTCCTTTCGATAGGCCGCCAGCATACGCTGCACCTGACGGTGCGAGCGATCTAGCAACGGTGCGGCTTCTGCCACACTCAGCTGTCCTGCCAGGATCCGATTCAAGATCATGACTCGTTTCTGTTCGTGAGTGTTCAATGTCAATGTCTCCCTCATGGATGACATTTTCACTGAACACTTCCCCTACGACAATATCACAGAACGGTGACACCTCTGCAAAACACCTATTGACGCACCTCCATCAATTGGTGTATACTCCAGTTGTCCGTAAGAGCATACCTTCCCCGATAGCTCAACGGTAGAGCGTCCGGCTGTTAACCGGGATGTTACAGGTTCGAATCCTGTTCGGGGAGCCAAACGCCCAGGAACTGGCTTCCTGGGCGTTTTATTAGCAAACAACCGGTTATGTCGATTCGCGATAAGGGCGCAGGACGCTTCATGGGTAGGTATCATGATCAAAAAGTCAAGACATGAACTTGACTTCATATGAATTGCAGTTTATAATAGGGACATTAGGAATGGCATGGGGCGTCGAGTATACCGATGAATTCGAGGACTGGTGGAACGAACTTACTATTGATGAGCAGGACTCGGTGGAGTCGTGCATCCCGTTCCTCAATCGCTATGGGCCGTCTCTTGGTCGTCCCCTGGTAGACACGGTCAGAGGATCATGTCACCCCCACATGAAGGAGCTTCGACCACCAGCAACAAATATACGCATCCTCTTCGCTTTCGATCCTCGACGGATCGCCATCCTCCTCATTGGCGGCGACAAGACGAACCGCTGGCAGGAGTGGTATGACGAGACCATTCCCATTGCAGATGCATTATATGACGATTATCTAGAAGAACTACATAGGGAAGGAGAATTACCATGAGTGGACATAAGCCCTGGAGCGAAATCAGCACGAAAGTGCGGGCGGACCCGGAGCGGCGTGCCAGGATTGAGCAGCGTGAGCAGGCTATTGAGGCAGAGCTGACCATCAGCCAGCTTCGCGAGGCTCTCGGTGCTACTCAGGAAAGCGTCGCTGAGAGAATGAACGTCACGCAGTCGAATGTGTCGCATTTCGAGCGTAACCCAAATATCTTCCTGCGATCTCTCGCCAGCTACGTTGAAGCACTCGGCGGCCGATTGGAAGTCCGAGCTGTCTTCCCTGATCAAGTCGTGACCCTCGCCGTTTCCGGTACACAACGGCAACCGTCTGGCCCGGGAACGTCATAGCACAAACAAGCGCCTGGAAGTTTTGTTGTATGCTTTTTGGCATATGGCATTAAAAGCCTGGGTAAGCGAGGTGATTTGTTTGACCAACCACACCACCATCAATTACCGCCAATTCTTCCATGGATTGCTCGAAGCAATTCCCTGGCCGATATTGATCGTCGACCGCGCATTATCCGTTAGCTACTACAATCAGCACGCTGTCCACCTGCTTGAGGCGACAAGTCCATTGGAGGACCTCAAGCTAGACCAGGTTATACATGATGCAGCGATCATACAACTCGTGCAAGAGAGCATACAGGCAGGAAGCTCTCAGAGCAGGGAGTATGATAAGGGAAAAGCCGGTCTTTCCTGGAAGGTCTCGGTCATTCCGCTGGGATACCAGTCTTATAAAACGCAGGCGGAGCAGGGCAGCAAAGCGGCGGCTCGGAGCTACCACTATTTTGTTATTGCCATCGAGGATCTGACCGAACTGCGCCGGCTAGAGCTAGTGAGGCGCGATTTTATCGCTAACGTTTCACATGAACTGCGCACACCGCTGGCCTCTGTTCGCCTGCTGGCGGAGACATTGGAAGATGCTATCGATACGGACCGGGAGAGCGCTCAAACGTTCGTCGAGAAGATTGAGATCGAGACACAATATCTTACCGATCTGGTATCAGAGTTACTTGATCTCTCACGTATCGAGTCGGGCCAGGTACCTATGATGATCGAACCGGTGCGGGCAGAGCAGCTTGTACGAGAGACAATGGCGCGTATGCTTCCACAGGCACAGCGCCACCGTGTAGTGCTGCGCACCGATATAAAGCAGGGCGAAACGATGGTTGCCGCCGATAGCAAGCAGATTGCGCGTGTGTTCGTTAATCTTGTGCATAATGCCATCAAATTCACACCCTCCGGTGGTATGATAATTATAGGTACTTCACCGCAGGCGGAGGGCCGTACACAACACTTTTTTGTGCGTGATACCGGTGTTGGCATTCGTCCCGAGGAGCTGCCTCGCATCTTTGAGCGTTTTTACAAGGGTGATCGCGCTCGCTCTAAAGCTGATTCCATTGGGCCTGGCGGCGGTGGCAGCGGCTTAGGATTGGCTATCGCCCGGCACGTGATAGAGGCCCATGGAGGTCACATCACTGCAGAGAGTAGCGTGGGGCAGGGCAGTACCTTTACCTTCACCTTGCCCGTGGCTGTCCAAAGCTGATGCGTTGTAAGGGGTGGGTTAAGGACTTGCATAGTTATAAAATCTTAAGCATTTCTTTATGTCAAATACATTGTACAATGTAAACACATATGGTAACATTGTCACTGAACTTGTATTTCTCACTGAATTGATGGCGGTTAGAGGTAGATGGAATGTGGCGTGAAGAGAGAAAGAGGAAAACAGTATGGGCAAACTGGTGATGATCATAGACGACTCGCTCACAGTTCGTAAGATCATTGAAACCAGCCTGAGACGCGAAGGCTTTGCATTTGCCAGTTATTCAGATGGGATCGAAGCGTTAAAGGCATTGGCGGAAGGACGACAGGCCGTACCTGACCTGGTAATACTCGACGTTGGCCTACCCAAAATGGACGGCTATGAGATAGCTCGACGTCTAAAGACAAAGCAGCATTTTTCCAACACTGTCATTATCATGCTCTCGCGGCGCGATGGGGTGATAGATCGTCTAAAGGGTCGTCTAGCGGGCGCCAAAGACTATCTTACGAAACCATTCAGGACGCAAGATGTTATTTCTGTCATACATTCGCACCTGGGTGTTCCGACATACACATGAATGGCAAATGGCCTGGCACACTGACAGCAGAAAACATTGAGTCGTTAAGCGATGAAGAGTTTTGGCGCTGTGCGCGTGAATTGGCACTACTGACTTCTACAGAAACACTATCCCCTGCCTACTTGAGGTGTGAACTCAGTTGCGGACATCGCCTTATTCCGATGACATCGCTGTATGAAGTCGTTCCTCCTCCCCATCACTTCGCATTACTGCCCGCCATCCCTGCCTGGATGCGCGGCGTTTTTGCCTGGCATACTGAAACTATAGCCGTAGTCGATCTGGATGCGTATCTTTCGGCTAATGAGTTACAGGTTGGAAATGGTTCTGCGGAGAACGAGCAGGCGAGCACGGGCGACCATAAAGGCCCACCCCGCCACCCCTCGCCCCTACGGGAACCGAGCCCCTACGGGGATCCAATTTCTCCTGGAAGGATGGCGAGCTCCACGGGTACACTCCTCATTGCAGGCTATTCGGGGCTGGCGGTAGGATTGCTTGTACCTACCCTGGCAATGACAGCGGAACCTGTGAGTGAGTACGAGGCATCAGGATTGTTTATATTGGATATCCCCGTAGTGCTCATGGATATTGTGCAGCAGATCAGGGATAGCTGTTCGCTATGAATGAGATACCTCAGCCGCCGGATGACAACGAACTAAACGCATTAAGCGAGCTATCAGAAGATGACCTTGCCGTGCTGCGTGCCTTTGAGGCCGCAGAAGAACTGATGGTGAAGGATTCCTCTGCCGATGTAGCAGCGCCCGGGGATTCTTCCGCTGAACAATCTCCTATCTCTCAATCGCCTCAACCTTCACCAGGTGAAGTCGCGGAAGAGATGCTTGTCCTCTTCGTTACCGAAGCCGACGAGGACATTATGCTCATGCGAGAGAGCCTGCGCCATCTAGAGCAGGATGATTCCGCAGATCCAGCAAGTCTCATGGCACTGCAGCGCACTGCACATAAGTTAAAGGGAACGGCAGGCTCAATAGGCTATGAACGCATCTCTATTATTGCCCAGTATGTAGAGAAGTTTGTAGCGGCCGTAAAGAATGGGACAATCAACAACCTGGCTGGATTGACAGCTATTATGCATGCAATACAGGCATTGGAGGCGACCCTTTATGGCATTGCAGCCGATGGGCAGGAAAGCGATACTCCCCTCACGGAACTCGAGGTGCTGTATGCTTCGCTCAATGTAACCATGCATGTTGGCGATGCAGTCGAGAAGATTTCTTCGCGAGAAACAAGACCGTTAGAGGCGACGAGTCATAGTGCTGCTACACCGTTGATCCAGGTAGATGCTCGCCACCTGGAACATCTCATACTGCACATTGAACAACTGGCAGAACAACGACCGTCGTTGGAACGTGCCCAGGCACAGGTAGAGATCGTACAACAGGAATTATTTGCTGCGCAGGTACGCCTGCAACATCTAGAAGTTCTGTTCTCTACGGCTTCTCTTTCCCAGAAAAAGCAGGAGAACTGGGCGAGTTATGAACCTTCTACGGCATCTCTGGTATCCCGCATTCTAAACGAGACTGCGCTCCGAACGGGTCATACTCAGTGGGGCAAGAGCAGACCTCGCTTTCAATTGGCAAAGCCCGAGACAGCGCAGGGAACAGTGCATTGGGACGAACTAGAGATCGAGGCTTATACAGATGACCAGCTCCTCATACGCTCATTGGACGAGGCTATCTCTGACGTTGTCACTGCATCTTCTCGCTTACGCCTGGCTCTGGCACAACTCTATCAAGCGCTACAAAAACAGGTAGCGCAGACGACTATGGTACGTAACGATGCACTGCAACTACCACACGCACATAAAGCAGTTCAAGGGCTGTTAGTAGGGATTGGCGGCAATGGACAGCATGTCGTTGTACCCTTTTCGCAACTGCGGCGCATAGACTATAAGATGGACGAAAAGCACAATCCGCTCTATACACTTAATGCCCTGCTTGGTTTACCCGAGAGACCGACTTCTTTAGAAAACACCCGGCCCGTGCTGATACTGGAAGGTGATGGCGCAGCAGTACAGGTAGACGAGATCGTGGGCGAAGTCGAAGTGATGTTGAAACCGCTTGCTACTCACCTGCAGCGCCCGGGAATCTTGGGAACTGCTGCCGATGGCGTGGGTCATGTGTTGTTGCTGGTTGATTTGCCTGCGCTGCTAATGCGCATAGATATGGTAAAACAGACTCCGGGGCTGGAGGAGTTACTGCGGGAAGGAAATCCATCTCAAAAACGATGGACAGTACTGATCGCCGATGATTCGGTGTATATACGGCAATCTGTACTGCAAGCACTTACCCACGCAAGCTACGACGTGCTGGAGGCGCGCGATGGCGTAGAAGCCCTGGAGCGCTTACTGAGTAGCTCCATAGATGTGCTGCTGCTGGATATCGAGATGCCCAACCTGAACGGCTACGAACTGCTCAACATCATCCGCGCCAACCCTCAGTTCGCCCAACTTAAAGTAATTATGCTGACTTCGCGTTCCTCAGAGAAGCACCGGTATCACGCGCAGGAACTGGGTTCGCACGCTTACCTGACCAAGCCCTGTCCACAGGACATGCTGCTGGCAACAATCCAGTCAGTACTCGTGTAGGGCCTGAGCTCGGGCGCGATAAATCGGCCGCTACGAATTGATTTGTGCCGCGTCTTGCTGCAAGGTGGCATCATCGACAGGACCATAGGCAATGACGCGGATAATCCCGTGGCGGTCAATGAAGTAGGAGGTTGGTGTAACATTTATGTTGTACAGAGCCATAACATGCTGGTTCTGATCTAATACGACCGGGTAGGTGAGGCCACGTTGCTGCATGAACTGCGCAGCCACCTGCGCATCATCAACGACATTCACGCCCAGGATTACAAAATCCTTGCCCCTGGCGTGCTGGGATGTATAAAATTTCTGCATCCCGGGGGTCTCTGCCAGGCAACCGGGGCAGGTAGCATACCAGAAGTTGAGCATGACAGGTTTGCCACGGAAATCGCCCAGGCTGATCTGCTTACCAGCGGGAGCGGTAAGAGTGAAAGCGGGTGCAACAGCCCCAATCTGGATGCTTGAGGACCGGGCCAGGGTAGAGGTAGATTGGGGTGTGTTTGGACGCAATAAGCCAGCTGCGATAATGACCAGGGTACCAGCTGCTGCCAGCATAATAATAACGCGGGTAGCCATCGTCGCAAAGTTTTTAAAGTTCATCATACCAGGGCGACCGATCAGTGCTAAGACTCGATGTAGGCTGCAGGCGCGGCATTGATGGCGCCCGTCTCGATCATAATCTCGCGCAGTTGCCGGGCATCGACAGTCTCGTATAGGCGCAAGGCACGTGCGATGCGATCTAGTGTCGCCTGATGCTCTCGGAGCAGACTGACGGCACGATTATACGCCCACTTCACGATGCGATTCACTTCCTCGTCGATGATGCTGGCGGTTCTCTCGCTGTATTCACGCGAGCCAGTCGCCAGGACAGTACCCGCGAACGGGTCGTCGCGCTCGCTAAAGGAGATGGCGCCCAGGCGCTCGCTCATACCCCAACGGGTGACCATCTGGCGAGCAATAGAAGTGACGCGCTGCAGGTCATTTTCTGCCCCGGTCGTGATGTGCCCAATGGCGACTTCTTCAGCGGCACGGCCACCGAGAGCCGTGACTAGCTGAGACTCCAGGTACTCTTTGGAGTAGTTGTAACGATCATCAAGGGGCGTATACTGCGTCACGCCGAGGGCCTGACCGCGCGGGACTATTGTCACCTTTGTGACAGGATCGACGTAGTCTTGCAACAGTCCGGTCAGCGCATGACCACCCTCGTGATAGGCAACGACGTTCATGTCCTCTTCGGTGAGCACCAGGGGACGCTCCGCGCCAAGAATGATTTTATCCAGCGCCTCGTTGAAGCACACCTGCGTTACCAGGTCCAGGTTGCGGCGCGCAGCGAGGAGAGCTGCTTCGTTGACGAGGTTGGCAAGGTCCGCGCCAACCATCCCGGGAGTGGCACGAGCAATAGTAACCAGGTCCACATCGCTGGCCAGCGGCACATTGCGGGTGTGGATCTTGAGAATGGCCAACCGGCCATTCCAGTCGGGACGCTCAACCGTCACCCGGCGGTCGAAGCGGCCGGGGCGCAGCAATGCCTTGTCCAGGCCATCTGGACGGTTCGTGGCAGCGATGACGACAACGGCCTGGCGCTGATCGAAGCCGTCCATCTCTACTAGCAACTGGTTCAGCGTCTGCTCACGCTCGTCGTTGCTGTTGATGCTCGACCCACGCTGGCGGCCTACGGCGTCGATTTCATCGATGAAAATGATACTGGGTGCGGCTTTCTTGGCCTGCTCAAAGAGGTCACGCACGCGGCTGGCACCAACGCCAACTAGAACCTCAACGAATTCAGAGCCGCTTATTGAGAAAAATGGCACACCTGCCTCGCCCGCTACTGCACGAGCGAGCAAGGTCTTACCGGTTCCTGGAGGCCCCACCAGCAAGACACCCCGGGGGATCTTGCCACCCAGGCGCTGGAACTTCTGCGGCGTCTTCAAAAATTCAACGACCTCAACCAGGTCATTCTTCGCCTCATCAACGCCTGCAACATCGGCAAACGTGGTACTGGGCCTATCCTCCAATACGAGCTTGGCCCGGCTTTTGCCGAAGCTGAAGATGTTCTGTTGACCCTGTGTCGCACGACGCATGATGAAGAAGAAGAGGGCAATCAGGAATATCCATGGCAAAAAGGTCAGCAAGACGTTGATGAAAAGGTTGTTGTCGGCCGGGGGCTGCGCCCTGAAATTCACATGGTGCTTGAGGAGCAGCGGGATGAGAGTGGGATCACCATAGTGTGTAGGGTCGCTCACAGGTAACTGCGTGACGTGGTACTGCGTAGATGATTTGATATTACTACTGGCGTTAGGGTTGGAAATTGCTTTATAAAGGGTGCCAGTGATATCCTGCCCCTGGAAAACAGCGGTTTTGACGTTATCTTCCTGGACCTGGGTATAGAATGTGCTATAGGGGATATCAATGACATTCTGGTTGTTACTATTCGAGCCCTGAGAGAAGTACTGGAAAAGGTACCAGACCAGCAGCATTGCACCTACAATGAGGAGCGAACGAAACAAGATGGTTGATATGCTATCACGCGGGCCAGGATTGCCATTGTTGTTGCCGTTACCACCATTGTTTGGCCGTTGTGGGACATCTGGGCGCCTCTCATTGGGGCTGCGCTGGTACATATATATAGCCTGAGCGTCCATAAAGTTCAGACCTGCTTTCTTAAAAGTGATCCCCGATCACTGGGAATGGCCTTGCAATATCAGATACTACTTTGCATCATACACGTATAATATACTTTTCGTCTACTGGTTACCAGGTGAAATCTTGCCCAACCTAGTTGCCTAGACTGGGCAGACATTGGTAGGGAGGAACAGTGACTATAAGTAAGTACGTCCTTAATACGTTTCAGCGCACTAAAAGTTACGAACAAGGGCTTTTCATATATCAGATTGTTATTTTTGCCCCGTTACTATATTTGACGTTGCAAACGAGGAAAAGGTGTACTGGTGCTGTGTAAGTCTGGCTGCACATTTACGGCCTACATAGATTACTACAACCATTGGAGGCGTTTTATTCCCTTGCGAGGCTTGACAAGGCGCAAAGTATGGTGTATTCTATGGAAGCCGACGCGGGGTGGAGCAGCGGTTAGCTCGTTGGGCTCATAACCCAAAGGTCGAAGGTTCGAATCCTTCCCCCGCTACTTACTGTGGCCTAGTTCAGTCGGTAGAGCAAGGGGCATATAACCCGCCTCCTTGCTCAACCCGCTTGTATCCTTGTTCTACGAGATTTCTGAGCGTTCAGACAAAGAGATTCGGTAGAGCAAGGAGATTTTATTTTACGCAGGTTAAAGCAGCTGTAGACGAGTACAAGTACGCCATCCTCAGACACTCCCCCCGCCACCTAGCAGTGGTACTTAGATCGCCTTACCCGCTTCTCTGAGTGGTGCGAGAAGCAGGGCCTAGCGCTGGCGTTTTCCTTATCAGGAGCCATACGCTGATGGCCGTCACTGGATTAGATCAGATGCTGTACCGCCTGGCTGAATGGGTAGGGGGTAGAGGATATACATACACATAAGTTCAGACATACCTTCGCGGTGAACTATTTAGCCGCAGGGGGAGACCTAATCGATTTAGCGCGTCCACCACAGAGACCCACGAGAAAAGGAGTTCAATATCGCCGACTTTGTGCGTAGCGGTAAGAGCGTTGAGGCGCTGCATAAGGAAATGGAGAAGTGTACCGTCCTCTGCGCGAACTGCCACGCCAAGCGGCACTACGAACAAAGCAAGAGAGCGGTGGAGAGTCTGGGCGTCTCAGGCCAATTGGCTGAGTTTAAGGCACTTATTAGCGCCGCCGAAGAAGAAGAGTTCGCGTACCGTGCAGTGTTCGGGGACAGTGGGAATGTTGAACAGGAATACAGGGACTACCAGGACTATTACGGCGTTGACCCGCGAAAAAGGAAATAAAAGCAACAGGATCCCACTGCGGAGTCCTTTCCTGGCTGGTCTCCTGCGCGCTCATCAAGCCACTCTGCTCTACTATTCTCCCTAATACCAAAGTACTACATTTCACTTCTGGAAGAAACCGATTGATGATTGTACTCTACTTTATGAGAGAATCCTAAGAAGGAGTGGATTTGGGGCGTTTGAGTATAAACACCCAACCCAGCAAGTACACTGGGTCACCGCCCCTGATCTTTACTGCGTGTACGTTCTGGTTCGCGCTTCCTGCATATGCGAATTGGTTCATGCTCCCCCCATTCATAAATAAAATGGATATTTATCGATAGGGAGAGTCTATCAAAGAATGCGCTGTTCGTCCATCACCTGAATGTACCAGCCCGACATTACCTTATCGCTGTCTTCGGCTGTAGAAGTTGTTCTATCAGGGAGGCGAGAGTAGCGGCGACGGGTGCGCTGCATCGAACCGCTTGACACAGGCCCTCACGCCTCTTGACGGGCATGGTAATATAGTGTCGTAGAGCAAGGGACTAGCGGGTTCGGAGTAAGAGACTTTCTGAAATTTCAGAGAACCTAAGTCCCGTGACACAGCCTAGGGAGCCAATCAAGAGGCGGCGTAGCTCAGTCGGTAGAGCAAGGGACTCATAAGCCCTGTGTCACAGGTTCGATTCCTGTCGCCGCTACCAGAGTCTCTTTTAGCATTACAGGCCCATCAATACGGATGGGCTTGTAAATTTATTTTTGGTATGTGTAATTGTCTTTCTTTATCCCTTACGTAGCTCACCGGGAACAGGCACTTCCTCCCAGGCGCCACCGGCTTTTTTCCATGCGTCGTACCCCATCTCCAGGTGAGCCACATTCTTGTACCCCAGTTTCTGCAACACATCTGCTGCCAGGGAAGAACGCAGACCACCTGCGCAGTAGACAATAGTACGCTTCTCCGGGTCCATATACCTTTTGTGATACTCCGACTGGGGATCGGCCCAGAACTCGAGCATACCACGCGCGACATGCCTCGATCCAGGAATAGTGCCATCACGCCAGCGTTCACGGACGTCACGTATGTCAACGATGATGGCCTTGCCCGCTTCGAGTTCGCGTTGCATTTCCTCCATCGAAAGCCCTTGAATGCGGGTGCGTGCATCCGCAACCATATCGTTTACTGACATCGGTTCCATAGCTTTTCCTTTCGATATGGATAAGCTCATACAAGCCAACTAGTTTAAAACCACCGTCCTGATGTTCTAACATAGTATCTGCCGCACCCTTTCCATTGTCAAGTACGAGCCAGGCCCTGCCTTCACAGCATCAACCACGTTGGAGGGCCATGAACTCATTGCTTCTGCTACCTCTTTGACTCGGATCATTGTTCTGTTACCTCTACAGTGCCACGTTGTGTAGCCTACATCCAAGCTTGCCATAAGGAATAGAGCAGAGTTACACCAGTAGACGACTCATAAGCCCTGTATCGGTTCGATTCCTGTCGCCGCTACCAGTCATTAGACTGGCCGCCGCTCCAAGCCAGAGGATCGATGTACTTCCAGGCTGCCACGTCTTTACATTGAACCAACCACCCTGCCTGCTCCCGACTAGCTATATAGTGATTCGACCAGACGATGACACTCATTAAAGTTTCCTGTCGCCATTGCTCGCCAATCCTCAATGGAAAATCCGCCATACGTTTATCCAGGCTGAGTCCATTATTGCTAAACCTGACGAGCAAAAGTGGATGGCTGGAAACTGAGTACGGATGTACTTTGTGAAATAATTCCACTGACCTGATATTAACGTGTTCTCCTGTAGGCGAATGTCCCTGCTCAAGCATCGCCATCCTCCCTCTGTAATGTTAATCCTGCCATCCCTGTTGCAGTGTGGGGCGCAAATTGTCATATTTCGTAACTCCTCAGGTACCTGATTCCTCGCCGCCTCCAGCTCGCGTCTTTTTTACTACGGGTTTTGCAGCCTGCGGCTGCAAAACCCGTAGTAAAAACCTCCCTCTTGCGAACCACCGGAGGCGGTAAGAAGTCCCGAGGAGTTACCATATTTCAATGGAAGTCTAACACATTTTTCTACAAGCAATTACATCATTGCTTAAAGCAATTATATCATATCATATGAATAAAGCAATAATATAACTACGTAACCAGGCTAGTAACCTGGAATCGTGTGTAGCTATCTACCCGGATCGAGTGGTTGTTGGCCTGGCTGGCCAGGCTCGATTATGTCATAGTATCTTTGCATAAGAGAACCCTCCCGATAGAGATCTGGTCCTATTCAGTCTGTATCAGGAGGGTACTTTTTTGCGAGCTCATCCTTCCCTTGTATTAACTTCAGGATGGCTCATGTTTTTAGCCAGTCTATTAGTAGCCCTGCTGCGTGCTGGTGCGCATTTGATCCTCTTGCATTTGCGCAGTAGCAGTGTTTTGATCAATACGCTGCTGGGCATTCGGTTGACGCTGTTGCACGCTCACTTGTGCAGCGGCACCGCTCACACTGTTTTCTGTACGCGCAAGCAAGCGTTGGGCCGCATCGCGTCCTCCCAGGCCAAAGGCCAGGGCGAAAGCAAGGGCTACTGCACCGACCACGGCCGTGAACAGAATATTGATCAGCGCCGGTGCGATCTGCAGTTGCTCCAGGGCGATCAAGGCGGCAAAGCCGATGACCGCGTAGCGGGCAATGGCGGCAAAGAGGTTCGGGTTGCCGACGTTAGCGCTGGCAGTCGCGCCACGTACCAGGTCCGCTACAACTGTAGCGAGCAGAGTCCCTAAGAAGAGCACAATGATCGCTACGAAGACATTCGGAATATAGGCCACCAACTGGTTGAGCACATTACTGACTGCTGGCAATCCTAATGCATCGGTCGCCGGGACCAGGAAAATCAGGATGAGGAACCAGAAGGCGATCTTCCCCAGAAGGCCAGCAGCATCCATGTGAACGCCCATACGCTCGTCAAAGCGGCTGAGGCCAATGCGGTCCGCGACCCGGTCAAAGCCTACTTTGCGTAGTAACAAGGTGACACCTTTACCAATGAGGTACGCAATGATCCAGCCTACGGCCATAATGACCAGGAAGCCAATCAGGCGTGGAATAAAGGTTAAAAACAGGTTGAGCGCATTTGCCAGGGCGCTCATAATCGCTGTGCCCCAATCATGAAAAACGGTCATGCATTACTCCTTCCAGCCTCTAGTTGTAGAGGCTTTGTAGACGCTTTTTTTCTCTCATGTCACACGAGCGCGAGAAAAAGAAAGTTTCGCATGTCCGATCAAATTGCCAGCAAAAAAACTCTTAATATTCCTTGAGGTCATACTCCTATGGCGTTCTCCCCTGCAGGCGAGCTGCCTCCGCCAGAGCGTCGCGTTCTTCCTTACGGCGTCTCAGCCTTTTGAGCGCCTCCGCTTTGCGCATCCAGTGATCGGGGTCATTGGGACGCAGGCGAATGGCCTCCTCAGCCGCCTTTAGCGCCTCTTCGTAGCGGCGCAGGCGGTAGAGGACGAGAGACTTGTTGTGCCAGGCCGAGGCGAGGCTTGGGTTCAATTGTAAGGCACGCTCATAAGACTGCAAGGCTTGAGTGTAGTTGCCCAGGTTATAAAAGGTGTTACCTCTGCCATTCCAGGCCTGTGGAAAGTTGGGGTTGAGCCTCAGAGTGTTATCATAGGCACTCAGGGCTTCGCTGTAACGTTCCATTTGGCGCAAGACACCGGCCTTGCCATTGAGGGCAGGAGCAAGACGCGGATCGATGCGCAGCGCCTGGTCATAGGAATTGAGCGCCCCTACGCGCTCGCCCAATTCGTCGAGGACGTTGCCGCGTGCATTCCAGGCTTTCGCGAAGTTGGGATCACGTCCGACCGCCTGGTCAAACATGGTGAGGGCACGTTTCAGCCTGCGCTGTGTGTAGTATACCTTGCCCATACCATAATAGGCCGGAGCGTAGTTTTTGTCCAGGTTGAGGGCTTCCTGGAAGGCTTGCAGCGCTTCATTGGACCGCCCCAGGTCGTAGAGCACCGATCCCTTGCCACTCCAGGCAGGAACCAGAGCACGATTGTAGGTACAGGCCTGTTCATAAGCATCAAGCGCGGCCCGCAAGCGGCCGAGATTATGAAGAGCATTGCCCTTGCCGCTCCAAGACGTGGCGATAGTATGGTCATGGATGAGCGCTTGCTCAAAGGCGTCGAGCGCCTCCTGGTAGCGCCTCTGCTGCACAAGTACAAGGCCCTTGTTGTTCCAGGCTTGCGCCAGCGTGGGATCGATGCCAAGTGTTGTTTCGAAGGCGCTCAGAGCCTGGGCAGGACGGCCCAATGTACTGAGGACTGCTCCCTTGCCATTCCATGCAGCGGCATTGTTTGGCTCCAGCTTTATTGCTTGTTCAAATGCTTCGAGAGCCTCACGAGGGCGCCTGAGCGCACTGAGCGCTGCCCCCTTGCCATTCCACGAGGCGACAAGCGACGAGTCCAATTGCAGGGCGCGTTCGAATGAAGCAAGAGCTTCCTGGTGTCGCGAGCGCAGGCCCTGCGTCAGGCCGCGCCCCTGCCAGCCGAGCGAGCTGTTGCCGTCGATCTGCAGCGCCTGATCATAAACGGTCACGGCTTCGTCCAGGCGTTTTTGTGAATACAGGGTGTGCGCTTCTTTGAGCAAGTAGCTGGTTCCCGTAGGTATAGAGATAGAGATGCTTTTAGGTGCAACGAAAATCGTGCTATCACTGTTACCCTGACCGACGATGCGCAGGACTTTCAAGACATCCTGTGCGCTGGCCGGGCGCCGTTCAGGATCCATTTCCAGCAATTGTTGCAGTAACCCCTCAAGTCCGGCATTGACGGCAGGATTGACCTGCGAGGCGGGTCTGAAGAAGAATGGCTGTTCGCTGGGATCAAGGCCGGTGAGCAGGTGGTGAAGCAGTGCGCCCAGACTATAGAGGTCTGAGCGAGGGGTACTCTGCGATTTGCCGTATTGTTCAGGAGCGGCATAGCCAGGAGAACCGAGCGCAGTCGTATCATGCGACTTTCCTGGCTTGAAGAGGCGCGCGATGCCAAAGTCAATGAGGAAAATATGGCCGCTCTCGTCGGCCATAACGTTGGAAGGCTTGAGGTCGCGGAAGATGATCGGCGGCTGGCGCGTATGCAGGTAGCTCAACACGTCACAGAGTTGTTCCGCCCAGTCGATGACCTCGTCGATTGGCAGCGGCCCGCCGTTTTTGCTCTCCAGATAGTCTTCTAGCGTTTGACCCTCGATGTAATCCATAGCCAGGTACGAGCGTTCATTTTCTGTAAAGTGCTCGTAGATACGCGGCAGGTTGGGATGAACCAGCTTGCCGAGGAGCTTGGCCTCATGTTCAAAAGCGGCCTCTGCCTCCTCAACGCGGGAATCGGGCAGTGCAGCTCTGCTCATCTCTTTGATAGCAACTAGTCGATCATCGAGATCGGTATCGGCAGCTTTATAGACGGCACCCATGCCTCCCTGGCCGATACGGCTGATCAGTAAATAGCGGCCTGCCAGCAGTGTCCGCTGTGGCAGAGCGCCGGTAGTATTCCTCACTGGCAGCGGCGAGGCACAGTGCTGGCAAAACCGCGCTGTCAGCGAGTTCGCCGCGCCACAGTTATCGCAATACAGCTCCTCTGTCGTCATATCATCTCTTCCCGTAATCCTTCCACCTCGCGCCACACCTGCAGCCACTCTTCAATACTCAACGTTTCAGCGCGACGGCTTGGGTCAATGTCTGCCCTGGAGAGCCAGGCATGCACCTCCTTATTTTTATAATGCAGGCCGTGTGCCAGTGCATTGTGGAGTTGCTTGCGCTTCCCAGAGAAGCCAGCCTGTACAACGCGAAAGAAGCTATTCCGTTCCTGCTGTGTAAGCGGAAATACGCTTCCTGCACGCGCGGCAGCGTTCTCCAGGCGCCGGATCTGGGGGTGCACATCCACGCGCAGAATGGCGGAGTCAACTTTGGGTGCGGGATAAAACGCATACGCCGGGACGCGTGCAATGATGCGGGGCTGTCCATAGAACTGTACGCTCACACCAAGCAAACTGAGATCTCCAGGACTGGCAACGATGCGTTGCGCAACTTCATACTGCACCATTACGACGAGCAAACTGGGCGGATTGGCACTCTCCAGGAAATGGCGGAAGGTGGGGGCGGTGATATAGTACGGCAAGTTTGCCACCAGTTTATACGGCGCCCGTCCAAAAACCTGCACGGGATCAACAAAGAGCAAGTTACGCGCCAGTAATTCAACGTTCATATAACTGTGCGTCGTCTCGGCCAGCAGCGCCAGCATATCTCTTTCCAGCTCAACTGCCACTACCCGGCGGGCACGTTTTGCCAGTTCGCGAGTCACCACACCAGTTCCTGCACCAACCTCCAGTACCTGATCGGTTGCGTCAATCTCTGCTGCCTCAACGATACGCAGTAACACAGAGCGGTCAATCAACAAATGCTGTCCAAAGGATTTGCTGGGTCGCATGTTATGTGCGGAGAGCAAGTTGCGAAGTTCACGCACATTAGTCAGATCAATCTCGGCATGCACTGTAAAATTCTCACGGGCAGAGTGCAGTAAGGCACACGGGACTGCGTCCCTGCCCCCTACCAATCCCAAACTTTCGTCAATATTTTTCTGGACCACCATGGCAACATTTTTATCACGTCTATTGTACCAAATTGATTGAGAAGGCGCCACCATCGGCACAAGCTGGACTGGCGAGGGGAGCAACCTCAACGATAGCGGATGCGTCTTTGCCGGGAAGCAACACGGAAAGCGATGAGAATAATGCTTACAATGCCTACCGCAAAGATGATAGGTAAGACAATCGCGAGGAAGGCTATCCCGATGATACCTCCAATCACAGCCAGGAGCACTCCGGCAACGATCAGGAGTGGTTTAATGAGTAACAAGCCCAACACAATGAGCACCGCTAAACGTACAGCACTTTTGCCCTGTGGCTGTGGCCTCGCCCAGGAGGGCACCGACTGCCACGAGTTGTACTGTTTGTAGGCACGATAACTTTCCTCATAGGCGTCACCATCAGGGCTCAATTGCTGCCGTAGCTGGTGCTGCTGCCACCCAGAACGCGAGTCAGCGCTGCTCCTACGAGCCTGCTGCTGTCGTTGCGTGTTTGCAGCGCGGTTCTGCGCCTGGTAGCTGTGCTGCATGATAAGCTCGTCGTAGCTAGATGGAGGCTCATCCCTGGGTGGGCCTGCTTTATTTTCTCCCGTTGACCAGTTATAGGGATGCTGCGGGTAATATATTTCATCTTCGCTCAGTGGCTGCTGTCCTTCGGACCGTGGTCCTTGAGACTGCTGCGACTGTGGGACAAATTCTTGTTGGCTCATTTTGAGATCTCCCTCGCCCACTCCCGGGGCGTTTCCTGTTCCTACGTACAAATAAGTACGCATGGAAGATGTGTTAGTTGCACGATCTACATCATAATCTATAACCTATGGTACCAGTCGCGCAACGAAGGGCAGCGCTGATACGTTATACAAACGAAATATGTTATGATTTAACAAATGCGCCATAGGTACAGAACATTTGTGCCTCTTTTCTATCTGAGGAAAGGCCACTCTATGGACGAACAAGATAATGACCAGTTTGACAAGCCGAAAATACGAGGGGAAGAATCCGGGGATCAGACCTCCTCGTCTCCTCTTTCTTCTCGCTCTATCGGACCTCTCGGGCTTGCGCCTGCCGGAAATATGATCACCCAGCCGACCAACGGAGCTGGCAATAGCGCCGTCATATCCGGGCAACCTTCTGCGATAGGATCAAGAAGCAACGTTTTCACGATCATCCGGCCTGCAGCGCCGGCACAGGACTTCGCTATCCGCCGCGTTCGTATTAACCGCATTTTGATGCGGAAGCGCCGCCTCCAGCGCCTGGATCTGAAACAGAATGCCACTTCACGCGTGCTAGTTACCTGTCTGATAGTCGCTCTGGTAATGATGTTTTTATTCTCCTCGAGCGTTGGAGCTGCTTATGCATACTACCAGTCACAGCTACCACTTCTGAACGGCATTGCCACCCATACCTTATTTCAGACAACACATATATATGATCGCAATGGTCACTTGCTCTATGAACTCAATGATCCCAAATATGGAAGGCGCATCTATGTCAATTATAATGATATCGCACCAGTCCTGCTCAACGCCACAGTGGCTGCCGAGGATCATACCTTCTGGACAAACGCAGGAATCGATCTGCAAGGTATCCTGCGCGCTGCATTTGCGAATCTGCAACAGCAGACTGTTGTCGAGGGTGCCAGTACTATCACGCAGCAGTTGATCAAGAGAGAACTCTTCTCAGACCAGCCACGTACGCTTCAGATCAAAGCCGAGGAGGCTATCCTGGCCTATGGTCTGACACAACAATATCCCAAGTGGAAGATCATAGAGATGTATCTGAACGCCGTTTACTATGGTGACCTCAACTATGGCGTCGAAGCGGCTGCCGAAAACTACTTCGGCCTGCAGGCACATTGCACACATAGCACGTGTAAGACAGCCGCCTCGCAGCTCGACCTCGCGCAGGCCTCGATGCTAGCAGGACTGCCACAGAGCCCAACGTATCTCAACCCCATAGCCAATAAGCCGGCCGCACTCGATAGGCAAAACACAGTCTTACAGGCAATGGTCCAACTGGGGATGATCACCCAGACCCAGGCAACTCAGGCACACAACGAGATGGCAAATTACAAGTTTAAGTCTATCTCGCATGGTATCCAGGCACCGCATTTCGTTCACTACGTCATCGACCAGGTGCTGGTACCGCTGCTTGGAGCACAAAACCTGCTGGACGGCGGCTACAACATCTATACGACGCTGGACCTGGGTTTGGAGCAGAAGGTTGAGCGGATCACCTACAACGCGCTCTATCACAATGTCAATGGCAGCGGCGCGTTAAGTGCAGTACACAATGTGAATAATGCTGCTGTAGTGGTTATGAACCCCTCCAATGGAGAGATTCTTGCCATGAATGGGAGCGCGAACTATCATGACAACAGCCGGAAGGTACGAGGACAATATAACGCTGCCGTGGCTGCCCGCCAACCGGGTTCATCTATTAAGCCGATCATTTACGCAACTGCGTTTGAAATGGGCTGGTATCCTGCGATGATTATTCCCGACCATAAGACAATCTATCCAGCGGGTAAGCCCCCTGCTTACTACGCCCCACGCAACTATGACGGGACTTTCCACAAAGGCTTTGCCATGACTGCCCGCAATGCGATAGCGAATTCCTTCAATATACCGGCAATTGATACGCTTGAATTTGCAGGTATTCCCAACGTGTTGAATATGGCTGCTCGTATGGGGCTGACAGAGATGGCTAATCGACGATTGAGCACCCTTGGGCCATCAATAGCCATTGGTACAGTGGAAGTGTCGTTGTTGCACCTGACAGGCGCGTATGCCACGTTTGCAAACCGGGGAGTGCGTGTACCGCCAACATCTATCCTGGAGATTACCGATAGCCAGGGCCATCCGCTCTATACCTATGATGCTGCACATGCAAAGGGTTTCCGAGCGCTGCGAGAGGACGTGGCTTTTTTAATCAGCAGCATTCTCGCCGACAAGAGGTCGCGTTACCACGAGTTCTCCCCCGGCAATCCGCTTGAACTGGATCGACCGGCAGCAGCGAAAACGGGAACGACCGACAGTTTCCGCGATAACTGGACGCTTGGCTACACTCCCTATCTCACGGTGGGCGTCTGGGCAGGGAACAGCGATAATAGCACTATGAACCAGGTGATTGGTATCACGGGTGCCGGCCCTATCTGGCATGATGTCATGGAGTATGCTTCGCAACGCTATCACTACCCTCCCAATGACTTTATCAGGCCACCTGATGTGCACGCCGGCACCGTATCAGCGTATACCGGCTTGCTGCCGCATTCTGGCGAACCAACCGTGACCGACTGGTTCATTGATGGAACCATGCCCACCATTCAGGGTCCATATACGCCTGGCCATAAGAAGTGTAATGGCGATAACTGCAAGCCTATATGTGTAGGAAACATCTGCATATGTGTGGGAAACAAATGCAAACCCCGGCACTGAAAAACGGGAAACAATTATAGAGGAGATAAGCCAGTAGTGGCCGATCTAAATATTACCAATGAAAATACAGAGATGCAGGCCGCTAGCGAAGCGCCGCCGATGGAGTCCAGCTTCCGTCCGCTCACGCGCGGCGAGAGGCGCAATCTCTGGTTGAAGGAGTACGGTGACCAGGACTTCGCGCTCCAGATGTGGGTACGCCTGGTAGAGGCCCAGGACCTGGAGATCGAAATGATGCTCCAGATGGCCAGCCTGCTCGTCTTCGGAGTAATGGTAAGCACTGCACGCTACGCACAGTTTTATATCGATCTGAACGAAGAACTCCATCGAGAACGTGATCCCGATACTGCTGATGCATTGCGTGAATATTATACGGCTCTTGTACCGCCACCCGATCAGCCGGAAATCGGGTCAGAAGGGTTACCGGTCGTTTTTCGTTTGATTCACATGCGAGATGTAACCCTGATGAGTGGTGGGCATAAGGTGAAAGTACCCTACTGGCGCGGGAAGATTGCGGAAGTCGATGCCTTTGTAGTCGGTGCCACTGCCGAGGAGTAGAAGAGTGTAGAGGCGCGTTCTGCCGCGCCCCTACGGAAAAAACTTGATAATGGACAGGTCCGTCTCTTAGAAGAGGGATAGCTGCTCTGGAGGCTCATCTTTCGCTCTGGGGGTGTCCTGTGTTTTCGTCTTACCTTCCGCTTGCAAGCGCTCTGCCTCGGCAATGATGCGGGGAATTTTCTTGAAATCGGCCCGAATGGTATCTTTCAGGTCGGGTCTGTGGAGGCCTGCGGCGGGATGATACATTGCGATGCAGATGTAGCCATCTTCTTTGCGAGCACGCCCATGAATAGCGGTTATCTTCTCATTGCCAAAGAACTTCGCCATAGAATAACGACCCAGGGTGACAATGACTTGAGGCTTGATGGCGGCAATCTGCCGGTCAAGATAGTCGTTGCAGGCATTAATCTCTTCAGGCAGAGGGTCGCGATTCTCTGGAGGCCGGCACTTCACGACGTTTGTGATAAAAACATCTGAGCGCTTAAGATTGATACTCGATAATAGCTCTTCCAGGAATTGTCCAGCCGGTCCAACAAATGGACGCCCCTGTTGATCTTCACGGAACCCGGGACCTTCACCTATGAACATTATTCTGGCATGGGGATTGCCTTCGCCGGGAACAGCCCTGGTGCGGCTTTTACAGAGGTTACACTTTGTGCAGGTGGAAACTTCTGCGGCTATTTCCTTCAGCAGATCCTCTGACGACATAATTACCTCTCTTTAAGCATATTCGAGCAGGGCGACCTTGCGATCGCCCCTACATATAGCTTCCAACCAGGACCTCAATTTAGTCCTGCCAGTCGCGTCCTCCCGGGCGCTGTCCAAAGCCACCCTCACGGCGTGGGTTACCTGGACCGCGACCTGGCCCCATCGGGCGACGCTGTCCAAAACCTCCGCTGTTGCGGTCCCGATCGCCATAGTTGCCGCCCGGGCGATTGCCGCGATCGCCATAGCCGCCGCGATCCCGTCCGCCATAGTTGCCGCGGTCTCCATAGCCACCAAGACCACGACCGGGCGTAGTGCTCTCGCGTTCGCGTCCGCCATAACCACCGCCCATGCGGCCAGGGCCGCGGGAAGGGCCACGGCCAGGGCCGCGCTCACTATCCATTTCGGCCTGGGAGGGCATTTCGCCACTCAACGCAGCGCGACGAGAGAGATTGACACGTCCCTGCGGATCGACCTCGATCACCATTACCGTGATCTCGTCACCTATAGAGACAACATCCTCGGGACGCATTACCTGGTAGTCAGCCAGTTGCGATGTACGCACCAGGCCCTCTTTTCCAGGCAAAATCTCCACAAAAGCTCCAAAGTCGACCAGCCGTCGTACTGTACCGGTGTAGATGCGCCCAACCTCGATATCTTCAGTCAATGCACGCACTGCATCCATAGCTTGTTGCATCGCCTCACCCGAGGTGGCCGAGATATTCACAGAGCCATCGTCTTCGATATCGATTTTAGCTCCGCTCTCTTCCTGGATCTTGCGAATCATCTTGCCACCCGGGCCGATGACAGCACCGATCTTGTCGGGGTTAATTTTAATGGTCTGGATGCGTGGAGCGTACTCCGACAATTCCTCGCGCGGCGCATCGATGGTGTCAAGCATCTTTTCCATGATGTACATACGCCCTTCACGAGCCTGCTCCAATGCTTTCGCCATTATTTCGTAGGTGATGCCCTTGACCTTGATGTCCATCTGGAGGGCGGTCACACCATCGGCGGTACCAGCAACCTTGAAGTCCATGTCACCCAGTGCATCTTCAATACCCTGGATGTCACTCAACACTGCCCATTTGCTGCTGCGCTCACCTTCACCAGTGATAAGACCCATCGCTACGCCGGCCACCGGCGCGTGAATGGGTACGCCCGCGTCCATAAGCGCGAGCGTCGTACCACATACTGAACCCATCGAAGTCGAACCGTTCGAGGACAACACGTCGGACACTGCGCGGATAGTGTAAGGAAACTCTTCTTGCGAAGGGATAACCGCCGCAACGGCACGCTCGGCCAGTGCCCCATGCCCAATATCGCGGCGCCCGGGCCCGCGCAAGGGCTTGCTCTCACCTGTCGAAAAGGGTGGGAAGTTATAGTGGTGCATGAAACGTTTGCTCTCACTGGCGCCCAGGCCATCGAGCACCTGCTCCTCACCTGGAGAGCCCAGCGTGACGACACTCACCACTTGCGTTTGCCCGCGAGTGAAAAGGGCGGAACCATGCGTGCGTGGTAGCAATCCAACTTCACAGCTAATAGGCCGGATGGTTTTCAGGTCTCGACCGTCCGGCCGCATGCCATTGTCCAGAATATTATTGCGGACGTAGGTCTTGAGTTCCTTCTCGTAGAAAGCAGTAATATCCTTGAGACGATCAGGAAACTCGGCACCCAGGGTCATTATCAGCTCTTGATGCACCATGTTGAGGGCCGCCGAACGCACAGCCTTGTTGGGATTGTGCACTGCGGCTTCAAAGCGCGGAAGCACGAACTCGGCCACCCTGGCTTTGAGCGCTTCATCGACCGGCGGGGCTTCAAAAGGTCGCTTGGCGTGGTTGACCGCCGCCATCAACTTTTCCTGCATCTTGATGATATCTTGCAGGGTCTCCTGACCAAAGCGTACCGCTTCTAGCATCAGGTCTTCGGGCAGTTCTTTCGCGCCCGCCTCGACCATCATCACTGCATCAGCGGTACCCGCAATGGAGAGATCGAGCCTGGACTGGCGCATGTGCGACTCGAGCGGGTTGATCACCAACTTATCGTCGATGTAACCCACGCGTACAGCACCCACGGGGCCTGCAAAGGGAACATCCGATATAGATAGGGCAGCAGAGGCCCCCACAATGCCCATAATATCGGGGTCATTTTCCTGATCTGCGGAGAGAACGGTAATGACGATCTGCACATCGTTGCGGTAGCCCTTAGGAAAGAGCGGTCGGAGAGGACGATCAGCTAGACGACAGGCGAGGATAGCGTGCTCAGAGGCCCTACCTTCACGTTTGATAAAGCCTCCAGGAATCTTTCCTGCTGCATACATACGTTCTTCTACGTCGACGGTTAAAGGGAAAAAGTCAATGCCTTCGCGAGGCTCATCGCTGCCAACCACAGTTGTCAGGATAACGGTATCGCCATAGCGCACTAACACTGCGCCACTGGCTTGTTCTGCCACGCGGCCGGTCTCAATACTCATGACCCGGCCACCGATGACAGCTTCTTGACGATGAATCATTTTTTCCTCCGGATTAGTAACACCCATAAACTCACTCTTGACTTTCTTAGTACAACATGCCGGGGTGTTTCAACTAGCATCCCTTCGTTAATCTACTTGCGTCCAATTTGCATTCGGTCACAGGCCAGATCTAACAACTATTGAGCCTTACTTTGCTGCGGCCTCACACACGTGTGTTGATTACCAGCTACCATGGGGGACGCCTTCTGTTCAATTGCCTGTTTTGTTTGCTCGTTTCGATCTCTCATCAACACAAGGTACTTCTTCTTTGTGAGGTAGGATAAAGTGGAGCAGCGGCCGGACAGCATTGTTGCGGGTTTGAGCCGACCGCATCCAACACAACCCCATGACTAGTGGCGCAGGCCAAGCTTTGCAATGAGTGCGCGATAGCGGTCCGGACTTTTCTTGCTGAGATAGGCGAGCAGGCGCCGACGCTGACCAACCAGCATCATCAGGCCACGCCGAGAATGCAGGTCATGTTTATGAATCTTCAGGTGTTCAGTGAGTTGATTGATACGCCGGGTCAGAATGGAAACCTGGACCTCCGGTGAACCTGTATCAGACTCATGGATGCGCGAGTTTGTAATGATCTCCGCTTTTTCTTCGACTGTCAATGCCACGTGACTATAACACCTCCTAATTGGCTAGATGGCGAAAGAAATTATCCGTTCGCATTATAGCATGCGAACGGATACGAGTAAAGTTTGCTTACTTAATAGTAACCTTTGCGCCAACCTCGGCCATCTTTTCAGCGATCTTCTGGGCTTCTTCCTTAGAGACAGCTTCCTTAATCGGCTTAGGGGCCTCATCGACGACGGCCTTGGCCTCCTTCAACCCCAAACCGGTCAACTCGCGCACGACCTTGATGACGTTGATCTTGTTAGGCCCTACCTCAGTGAGAATGGCGTCAAATTCAGTCTGCTCTTCTACAGGGGCAGCGGCAGGGGCGGCCTCAGCGGCGACAGCCGGACCTGCGGCTGCGGCAACAGGAGCAGCGCTCACACCCCACTTCTCCTGCAGGGTTTTGGTCAACTCAACCAGCTCCAGTACATTGAGTTTCTCAATTTCGGCAATAATGGTATTTACAGACATGGATGATCTCCTTCTTGAAATCTACTCTGCGGCTCCGTCGTTCAACTGGTCGGCGCGCGCTTGAATTACATAGCAAAAGTCACGTAATGGTGCTGTGAGCAGGCTATAGGTTGTGGCCAGCGGTCCTTGAATGACGCCAACAACCTGAGCCTTGGCATAGTTCTTTCCACCGGGCATCTTGCCGAGGCTCTCGATCTGTTCAACAGTCAACGACCTGCCGCCAAGAATGCCCGATTTGAGCGCGACAACCTTGGACGTACGAATGTAGTCGGTTATGGCCCTGGCAGCCGCTATCTCATCTTCATAGCCAAACGCAATAGCAGTCTGACCATTAAAGATGCCCTTGTCCACTTCCGTCATATTGTTACGCTCAGTAGCGATACGCAACAGCGTGTTCTTGGCAATCTGGAACTCAAGTTTAGCAGCGCGCATTTTATTGCGCAAGTCGTTCATGTCCTTGACTTTCAAGCCCTGCGTCTGCACCAGTATAGTTACCGTCGCACGCTTCAGCTTTTCGGTCAGCTCTTCGATCTTTTCTGCTTTTTCCTGTGTAGGCATCTACGCTTCCCCTCCTTTCAAAGCGAAGTAAGATACATGGACTTTCTTAAAGAAAATGGCGACCTCCGGAGCTTGACCGGAGGCCGCGATGGAATCGTATGCTTCTTCAAAATGGCGTACCATGGGCAGTGCGAGAGCGCATCCATGGAAAGACCATTGATATATACGTTTCCTCGGCAAGCCAGCATATCGTGCCGTTTAGATGCCCAGGGCATACTTGCTGTCTTCGGTCAGTGATATAACTTGAGAGTTATACTGGTTTGAGCGCGAGCGCTGATGGCACATCCAGGCGAATACTGGGTGACATAGTAGAACTCAACACAACGCTCTTGACATAGGTGCCTTTCGCGCCGGAAGGTTTGGCACGTACCACGGCATCGATGACCGAGGTAATATTAGCCATCAGTGCATCCTCGTTAAACGAGAGCTTTCCAGCGGGAATATGTAGCAAAGCGGTCTTGTCAACTTTGAACTCGACGCGACCGGCCTTCACTTCACGAATGGTTTTAGCCAGATCGAAGGTGATGGTCCCGGCTTTCGGGCTTGGCATGAGACCACGCGGGCCGAGCTTTTTACCAAGCCGACCGACCTTGCCCATGACATCAGGCGTTGCGATAGCAACATCAAAGCCGAGCCAATCTCCTTCAATTTGTTTGATGAGGTCATCCAGGCCGACGAAATCTGCCCCGGCCGCCTCGGCCTCGGCGACTTTTTCGCCCTGGGCAAAGACCAGCACTTTCACTTCTTTTCCTGTACCAGCCGGCAACATCGCCACCCCGCGCACCATCTGATCAGCATGACGCGGATCGACGCCGAGCCTCATATGTAGCTCGATGGTGGGATCAAATTTTACGTAACTGATCTTCTTCAGAAGAGAGAGCGCTTCTTGAGGCTGATATAACTTGTCGCCCTCAACGAGTTTGAGAGCTTCCTGGTATTTTTTCCCGTGTTTTGCCATTATACTTATGCCCTCCTTGCAATTCCGACCGCCAACGTTGCTGTCGCACTAGCTTCGCTCAGGCGGTCAGAGAGGAAGCTCCTTGCAATTCCGACCGCCAACGTTGCTGTCGCACTAGCTTCGCTCAGGCGGTCGGAGAGGAAGCTCCTTGCAATTCCGGCCGCAGTGACTTGCGGGCAACTTGTTTGCGATACCTATACTAGTCGACAGTAATACCCATACTGCGGGCAGTACCCTCAACCATCTTCTCAGCGCCCTCAATGTTAATGACATTGAGGTCCTTCATCTTTATCTCGGCGATTTCGCGCAACTTGTCGCGGGTGATTGAGCCGACCTTTGTTTTATTAGGAGCAGCCGCTCCTTTTTCGACGCCAGCTGCTTTTTTCAGCAGGTCAGTCACCGGTGGTGTCTTCGTAATGAAGGTAAAAGAACGATCTTCATAGATAGTGATTTCCGCCGGAATAATCATACCCACCTGGGAAGCAGTGCGCTCGTTGTATTCTTTGCAGAACGCCATAATATTGACACCCTGCGGACCAAGAGCAGTGCCAATAGGTGGGGCCGGATTAGCCTTCCCAGCCGGAATCTGTAGTCTTACTACAGCTCTAACACGCTTTGCCATACAATTTACACTCCTAGGAATAGCTTAGATTTTCTCGACCTGAAGGAAATCCAGTATTACCGGCGTTTCTCTACCGAAAAAGGAAACAAGCACAGTAACCTTGTTCCGATCCATATTGATGTCGCTGACCGTCCCGATGAACTCGGTGAATGGGCCATCGATAACACGCACACTCTGGCCTTTAGAGAAGCTGATTTTAGCCTTTGGCTTGTCCGTCTCCTTTGTGATCTGTTTCAGGATTGACTTGATCTCGTGCTCCTGAAGAGGGATAGGATGAGTGCCAGAGCCAACAAAGCTAGTCACACCCGGGGTATTACGCACAACGTACCACGCTTCGTCGCTCATAATCATCTCCACCAGCACATAGCCGGGGAAGACCTTACGCTGTACTGTGCGCCTTTGGCCTTGCTTGATCTCTACTTCTTCTTCCATGGGAACAATCACCCGGAAGATTTTATTACGCATATCCATCGAGGCAATACGCGCCTCGAGATGGCTTTTCACCTTATTTTCGTAACCCGAGTAAGTGTGAATAGCATACCAGGCACGTTCGTCTTCCTGTGCCGTTTGATTCGGTGGTGTGGTATGTTCAGTAACCACAGCATTTCTCCTCATATCTTCCTGGTAGCCGTACTACTTGATGCCAACCAGATGGGTAACCAGGAGATAGAGCTGACCAAGCCCCAAGTCTGCTAGACCCAAGATCAGACCGACCGCGGCTGAGAGCAGGATTACTACAATTGTCATGTTCCTGGCTTCCCTAAAGGTCGGCCAGGTTACTTTGTGGCGCAATTCATAGTAAGCCTCCAGCAAGAAACGCACGATAGCGTTACCGCGCAAGCGAGTCATGATCGCAGAAGACGCTTTGTTTTCACGTCTGTTGCTTACTCGCTCACGTGCCACGGCCTTGCTCTCCTTCTCTTTACGCTCGTCCCGTTCGCGTGTCACCTCCCTGGCGTTCTTGCCCTGGGCTTGCTCTTTTGCGCTTTCTCGCACTTTAGGCTCAGCCGTCTGACTCTGGCTGGTAGGTTTCTTCTTATCGGCCATTTTGTTTGCCACGTTCGACCTTTCTCGATCAGTAGTGACCGTACCCTACTATCTATTTGGTTTCACGGTGGGCGGTATGCACCCGACAGGTAGTGCAGAACTTTCTCAGTTCGAGACGCTCAGCATCGTTCTTTTTGTTTTTCGAGGTCGTGTAGTTGCGGTGCTTGCAGTTCGTACAAGCCAGCGTCACAACAATGCGATTCTCTTTGCCTTTACTAGCCATGTTTTTCTCCGTTCGGGATTCGGATGTATAGTTTCAAATCCCGGTCCTCGTACTATACCATTAAGGCATGGCAGGGGGCAAGGGGACATGGCACCCGCAAGGGGTGCCACTACTATACCACGCGGAGAACGCCTCTGGTCGTCCATAGTAGTGGCAGGGCTTGCCCCCCTGCCATGTCCCCTCGCGGGGGCCATGCTGGC